>JAEEGL010480709.1_pt1 | contig 20640 bp, 9 predicted proteins | sample 9134231 | NCBI WGS metagenome assembly JAEEGL01 (sample SAMN16246548, study PRJNA631951) | gut metagenome | biome: gut microbiome; feature: rumen; material: fiber-attached | host: Bos | place: Iran: Karaj | collected 2018-10
ACATGTGAAAAATAATCTGATATAAAATAATGAAAAATTTTAACTTATTTTGAAATCTTTTTACTATAATTTAGTTTTTTCTTTCAAATTATTTTTAAAAGATAATTATGAAAATAAAAATCTTTATATTTTTTGCATAACAAGATTTCAAAATGATATAATTCTTTTTATGTAAAATATAAAACAAGAAATCTTATTTTAATTCTAAAATATATTATATAAAATTTTAAAAGAAAATTTATCATAATTACTTAATTCTGTAATTTTTGTTTATAGTTAAAAAAATAACAAATTAATTAATTTTATTAAAATTTATATTTAGAAAAATAATATTTAAAAATAAATTATATTCATTTGGAAAAAGATTCTCAATAAATTGATATAATAATATTGAAATTTATTTTATTATAAAGTTTGAAAAACAATATGAAATTTAATTAATTAAATAAAATTATAATGTCAAATAATAATATAACATGCATATATAATATTAAAATTAGAGATTTAGAAAAGCAAATTCAAATATTAAATTGCTTGGATAAAGATAAAAATAAAAATTATTTTATTAAATTAAAAGAAAATGAGGATGAAATAAGTTCAAATTGTGATTTATTTTTAAATGATGAGAAAATAAAATTTTCTTTTAAAAAAAAATTTACAAAAAAAGGTAAAAACACATTATTTATAGATTGTGAAAGATCATTATTAAATATTTCATGGTTATTTTATAATTGTACTTCATTAATTTCAATAGATTTTTCTAATTTTAATTTTAATAAAATTAATAATATGTCTCATTTATTTCATGATTGTTCTTCATTAAAAGATATAGATTTATTTAATTGTATTACAAATAATGTTAATGATATGAGTTATATGTTTTCAGGTTGTGTTTCATTAGAAAATATAGATTTATCAGATTTAAATACTGAAAAAGTTAATAATATGAAATGTATGTTTTATAAATGTTCTTCTTTGAAATTTTTAGATTTAACAAATTTTAAAACTCAAAATGTTTTTGATATGAAAAGTTTATTTTATGATTGTATTTCTTTAAAATCTATTAATTTATCAAATTTTCAAACTGAAAATGTAACAGATATGAGTTGTATGTTTTATAATTGTTCATCTTTAGATGAAATTAATTTATCAAATTTTAATACTGAAAATGTTATTTATATGAATGATATGTTTTATAATTGTAGAAATTTAAAAGAAATTAATTTATCAAAATTTGAAGTTGAAAAAGTTCAAAATGTAAGTTGGATGTTTTGTAAATGTTTATCTTTAGGTTATTTAAATATTGCAAATTTTAATTCTAAAAAAATAAAAGATTTAAATTTTATGGTTGAAGGAATTAATCATCATTGTAATATTATCTGTAAAGATAGAATTTTATTAACAAAAATATTAAATTATTAATTTTTCCAAAAATTTATTATAATTAATTTCCATAAATAAATATTTATTAATTTTAACAATGAAAATTTAAAAAAAATTTATAATAATTGAATATTAATAATTTGAAAAAATATTTTTAAAATTTTTGTTATTTGTTACACCATAATTAACTGAGTATCCAGTTATATTAAATTCATAAAATGAAAAATAAGTTTTTCCATTAAATGTTTTATTTTCCAATGTTTTATTATACAATGGAGTATGAAGAAATTTTGGATTTAAATACAGTGAATATTGTAACGGCCCTTTAATTTTTATATTTTCACTATTTATTTTAATCATACAATTTTCACACTCATCAGGATTTTCATTATTTAAATCTGTTTCATTTATTATTTTTAATTCATTTGAAAAAGAAAAATATTTTTTTCCAAAAATATTTTTACCATGAATTATTGAATAATAATCTTTATATTGAATATAAATTCCATTTGAAATTATGCTTGAATTTAAAATATCATCTTTTGAAAAATTATATTCATTTTTAAAACTTTCTTCTAATTTTCTATAGTTATTATTTATATTATAATTTGATAAAAATAAATATAAAAATATTAATCCAACAAATGTTGTAAAAAAAATTATTTTTTTTTTAATATTTGATGAAGATAATCCAAAATAATTTAAATTTATTTTTTTTTTACATTCATGACATAATTTTTTATTTAATTCATTAACTAAATTTTCTATTTTTTGTTTTAATATTTTATTTTCTTGAAATAAAATTTGAATCGATAATTTTTTTCTTCTTCTTACTTCTTTTGCATTTATTGCTTTTTTCTTTTTTATTTCATTTTGTTTTATTCTATTTTTATAAATATCATTCAAATCTTTTATATTTAAAGATAAATCTTCATTAGTATTATATAAATTAAATGTATCATCCTCAAATATATTTATATTTTCATGAATTGAATTCATTTATAATTAAAAATAAAACAAAAAATATAAAACATTTATAGAATTTCAGTTATAAAAATTAATATATTTTATTTTTAAATAATTTAAATTGAATAAAATATAAAAAAAGAAAATATTTATATTGATTATTTTATTTTTTAATATCTATTTCTTCATAAGATTTCTGATATAATTCTTCAATATTAGGATATAAAGTATTTCTTTTTTTATAAAATAAAACATAAGCATTTCTAGAAACAATTGAACTTTCATCAATTTCAGAGACACAACTATCATTAAATTCATACCATTTATTTTCAATATAATTTTTACAATAAGCAATATAATGACCACCATGTAATCCACCAAAATGATTAGCAACAGCAAATAAATCATAAATATTATCATTTGTTTCAATTTCATTATAAATAATATATTTTCCCATATCTAAATTTTCAATAGGAAAATTAACTAAATTTCCTAATTTAGAAGTATTTTTAAATCTTTTTAAATGAATAATTAATATTTCAGGACAAGTAAAAATTACCATTTTCTTTTTTGCCAATTGATGTTCTTTACATTTTGGACAATACCATTTATTTTCTTCTGTTAATTGTTCTAATTTTCCAAAATTTTCTAATAAATCTATTAAATTTAAATTTAATTCATCATCATCAGAATTATAAAAACTCCATCTTCTTTTTTCTATTGTTTCCTGAGTGTTTAAATATTCTATTCTTTCTTCATAATTTGGTAACCAGGCTATTTTAAAATTTAATTGATAATCATTTAATGATTCATTTTCTTCTAATTTTATTTTTTCTATATTTTCTTTTATTATATATTTATTTTCTGATATTTCTAAAATTATATCTTTTTCATAAAAATTAGGAGTAATTGAATCTTTTCCTTCTTCTGAATATGCTTTTATTGTTTTTATAAACATTATTACAAAAGGATATTTCAATGATTCATGAATTGAATAAGTAAAAGTAAAATCTGAATTATTATTTACTTTTTGTGAATTTTCTTCATAATCTTTAAAATATTCTTCTTTGAAATTTTCTTCATTTTCCATTACATCATAAATACATCTATAATAATTAATTAAATAATCTAAAATTTGAGTATTATTCATTTCAATATTAAAATAAAAAACTCTTGGGAATAAAAATGCATCTTTTGGAGGATAATCATTTTTTTCATCTTCATTAAATATAAATCTAATATTATATGAAAAATTATAAAAAAGACATCTCATATATTTTTCTCTTTCAAATTTTTCTTCTATTTGTTCAAAACCTTCTATTTTTCCTTCATTTTTATCAAATTCTTTAATTCTATCATAAAGAATACTATTTGTTTCTAAAATTTCTTCATAAGTTTTATCAATTTCTGTATTTTTATTTTCAAAAACATGACTTGAAATTTGATTTAAAAATATTGTATCATTATCTTTTAAAAAATCAACTATTGTATTATATTTTGTCTCATTAATTAAAATTAATTGTCTATTTAAAACTAAATAAATTTCAAAAGTATTTAAACCACATTTTAAGATATAATTAATTTTTTCTCTAAAATATCTAATTGTAGTATTATTATTAATTTCAATTTTAAATTTAATTAATTTATATTTAATATTTTCATAAATGAAATAAACATCAATTTTTCTAGGAGGATTTCTAATTATTAAAGGAAGACTAATAATTGCATAAGGATCAAAAGTATTAGAAACATTATTACATTCTTGATTAGGACAAAACAAAGTAGATTTAAACATTCCATAAAATAAATCAATAATCAAAGATTGATTTCTAGCCAAAAATAATTTTTTAAAATATTTAAATTCTTCAATATTATTCTCAAAAATTAAATTATCATCAGGACAAACATAAGGTTTATTTAAAACTTTATTTAAATCTTCATGTAAACCATCTAATAAAAAAGACAAAAATTCTTGAGTATCTTGTTGTTGATATCCTCTAAACATTGTTCTAATATTTCCAATTGTTTCTTTAAAACTATAAGGTTCAATTGAATCTTTTTGACCATACCATAAATGTTTAATTAATTCTGCATAAGATTCAACTAATTTTCCATGTGAACCAATTGGATTATTTTCATTTATAAATTTTTTATATTTATCTTCTAAAAAATAATCTGTTAATATTTTACAATTTGATAAACATTGAAGTGATGTGTCCATATAACATGTATTTCCTATATTTCCTAATCCTACTAATCCGTGTTTATTATCATTTTTATCTAATGTTTCTTTACGTAATTCTGTTCTTTTATTATAGAAAAAATTTCTTGGAGATGATTTTTTTCTTTTTAGTTTTTCTTTTGTTGAGTATGTTATTTTATATTTTATATCATCGTTTTCTGTATTAGAAAGTGCTTTATTTCTTATTATTAATTCTTTTAATTTATTTTTTTCAATTATAATATCTTGTTTTAAATTATTGAAATATTCTCCATTTTTATAATATGAAAATTCTATTATTAAATTATTATAAGTTAATTGTTTTATTTGGAATTTTTCTGGGATTTTTTGAAGATAATCACTACCTAAAATTATATTTCCTTCTTTTAATTCTTCTTTTTTTTCATTTATAAATTCTATAAATTTCTGTAACAAATTATCTTTGTTTAATCTATATATTTTAAGAAATAATTTTAAGAGTGATTTATTAATTAATGATATACCTAATTGTTTTTTTAAAATTTTATACTTATTTAAAATATTTGCTAAATATTCATATATTTCTTCATCTGATAATAATAAAGGAAAATAAATTTCATAAGTTTGTATTTCAGAATTTTCTAATAATAATTGTTTTATGGGAATAAATGTAACATTAAATTTTTTTGAATAAATATTATATTTTTTTAAATTGTTTTCTTTATCTATTTTTATTTTACTTTTTATTATATAATCACATCCAAATTCTTCGTTTAAAATATCAAAACTTTCCTTAGGAAAAATTTTAAAATCAATTTTTTCTTTTTTATCATCTTTAACAAAATAATAATCAGATGATAAAATATTTGTGTCACTAGTAATAATTAAAGACTCGTTTGTTATTTTACCAGGAAATTTATTTGAATCTAATTTATATATAATTTGTTTTTTTGATAAATATAAATCAAGATTTCTAGATATCCTTTTTATTAATTTATAATTTGAATATTCTTTAAATTTATTAAACCATTCAATACTTATTATGTAAATTTCATTAAAATATTGAAAATTCTTTATTTTATTATGGAATCTTAATTCATTTAAATATATTTTTCTTGCTAAAGAAAGGATTTTTTTTGATTCTTCATCTTCAGAAATAATTGTTTTTTCTGCTAAATTCTCTTTATAAATATTTCCATATTTATCAATTATTTCTTCAGGAAAAGCATTAATGTATGAGTCAGATTCCATAATTAAATAAATATTTTTTTAATTAAAAATTATTGTAATATGAAAATTTTTTATTTAAAAAATCAATAAAACATTAATTAAAATAACTAATATATAAATTAAAATTAAAACCATTTAATTTTTAAACATCTAATATTAATAATAATTTATGTCTTTTATTATTAAAGAGGAAAAAGTTTATTAAAAAAAAAATATTTAAAATTGTTAATTTAAATTAAAAAAATTTTATTTTTAAAATAATAGTTTAGAATGAGAAATATACAAGAAAATATTTTTTTATGTTACACAAATTATAATTATAATTTACTTTATTTTTTTATAGATATTTTTTATAATGACGATAATATATTATTATATAATAATTTTATTCTTTTATATACAATTAAAATATCCTATTTTAAGATTATGAAAAATATTTATTTATAATATTATCATATTTTTAAATCAATTAATTATTTTAAATTCATAACTCAAATTAATTTTATTATAATTAATTATTTAAAAAAAAGAATAAATTGGACATTTGAACTATCAAATAATTGATTTATATAATTAATTCTTTTGATTAAATTAAGTAATATAGAATAAATGAAACTTAAATTCATATTTAAGTATATTAAATGGTTAATATTAAAATTATTAATTTATAATTTAATTTACTAATGATTAATAAAATACTAAAACAATTTCAAAACTTGTTTAGTTGAGTTAGTATTTAATTATTTTCTGAAATATAAATTAAGTATTGTAAATATGTGATATTAAATAAAAGGATTTATCAAAGAAAATAACTAAAAAAATAATTAAAATTTTAACATATAAAAAGATGAAAGATAAAGATGATAATTATAATGTAATTAATGAAAATTTTTCAAAAAAAAATAAAAATGATATAATAAAAAGAGATGATAAATGGGATAATTATAAAGGAATATTAACTTTTTTAATTGTTTTTTCGCATTTTTTATATTGTTATATTGAAAATAATGATGAAACAATCATTAATCAAATTTATATTTTTCTTTCTATTTTTCATATACCTGCATTCATTTTTTGTTCTGGTTTTTTTAGTAAATCAAATAGAACAAAAAATATCGAAAATATTTTTAAATTAATCATAGTTTATTTTATTTTTAATACTTCATTGATGATATTTATGTATTTTATTTTTAATGAAGAATTGAACTTTTTCATGCCCTATTATTCTAATTGGTATATATTATCACTTATTTATTGGAAAACAATTATTTTATATATTGATTTTGAAAATCAAAATAATATATTATTAAAAACTATTATTTTTTCTCTAATAAATGGTTATTCTATTATTTTTTCAAATAATCTATTATCTATTAGAAGAACTATAACATTTTTCCCTTTTTTTATAATAGGATATTTATTGACAAAAGAAAATATTGAATCTATTTTCTCATTTATAAATAATTCAAAAAAAAAATATTCTTATATATTTTTTATTATATATTCTTTTGGATTATTTCTTTGTATAAAAAATAAAATTATTAATTTTACTTTAGACCAACTTTTTATGAAACAATATTTAAATTTTTTCGATATTAAAAAAAGATTATTAATTTTTATCCTTGCCTTTATCATGTCATTATCTCTATTATTAATCATCCCAAATAGAAAAATTCCTTTTTTAACAAAATCAGGAAAAAATTCTTTAAATATTTTTTTATTTCATATTGTTGTTCCATTATTTTTAAAAAAATATTATAGACCAAAATTATCTATTAATAAAATACTTTTTTATGGATTTATTGAATCAATTGTAATTATGATTATATTTGGAAATGATTTAATTAAAAATAAAATAAAAGAAATAATTAATTATATTTATATTAATGTAGCAAATAATACAAAAAAAGGTAAAAAAATTATAATTTTATATGTTTTTATTTTATTCTTAATTATATTTTCTAATCCAATAAAAACTCAATTTAAATTATTTAAATTAAAACCTATTACAAAGAATTATAATACAAACATAACTTCAAAAAAAAAATATAAAATAGAAAATAATACATTTAATAATATTTCAGAAAATATTAATATAACAAATGATAAAATAAACAATACAAATGAAAATAATCTTGAATTACAATCAATAAATTTTAAAATTGAAAATCCTGAAAAAAAAGAATTGAATATAATTAATGAGACAAAAATTCCTTTAACAAATATTTCTAAAATTGAAATTCCAGAAAATAAGAATTTAGAAACAATAATTAAAAATAAAAACAAAGCAAAAAAACATAAAAAACCCAAAAAAAAAAATAAAACAATTGAATTAAACAATTATACAACTCATTTACTGACAAATACTCTAAAACAAAAATTAGAATCATCAATAAAAATATCATACATAGGAGATTTAATCTTATTAAAAAAGCAAGTAATTTCTGCATATAACAAAACAACAAAAAAATATGATTTTAATGATATGTTTAAATATACAAAAGAATATTTTAAAAAAAGTGATTTAACAATAGGAGTTTTTGAAGGTCCTGCTGCAGGAGGAGGAAAAGACAATTATTCAAATAGTAATTACAATGATAAAGTTAGGGCATTAAGATTAAATTATCCTGATGAATTCGTAGAAGCAATTAAAAATTCAGGAATTAATTTTGTAACAACTGCAAATAATCATTTATTAGATAAAAAAATAGAAGGAGCATTAAGAACAATTGATATATTAGATAAATATAATCTTACTCATATTGGTTCATATAGAAATGATAAAGAAAAATATGATAATGAAATAAAAATAATAAATATTAAAAATATTAAAATTGCATTTTTATCATATACACAATTTGTTAATTATCATTCTACTGAAAAATTATTTAAAAATTATAACTATATATCATCATTTATTCCATTGGGTAAGTATAAAATTTATGATAAAATGTTAGAAAAAATAAAAAATGATATAAAAAGAGCAAAAAATACAAAAGCAGATTTAATTGCAGTTTTTTTACATATGGGAGAACAATTTTTACATAAACCAGATAAATTTCAAAGAAAATGGAATAAAATTTTTACTGATTTAGGAGTTGATATTATATTAGGTGATCATTCTCATGCAGTACAAACAATTGAATATGTTAATAATAATAAAACACTAATTATTAATTGTCCTGGAAATTATGCAAATTCATATATTGAAAAAGATGGTGATTCTACTTCAATTATTGAATTATATATTGATAAAGATACTAAAAAAGTTATTGGAAGTAGTATTATTCCAATGTATACTTTTGAAATTAGAAAAGATTATTTTATTGCTTTACCAATTTATAATGTTGTTACTAAAAATAAATTTTATGATAAAGTTAATGAAAAACAAATGAAAAGAATAAAAGAAATTCAAGAATTATGTACTAAAGTTATGATTGGTAATGAAATTAGTATTAATGAAGTAAAAGAAAGATATTATTTTATTAATAATTCTTATTATGCTGAAATGAATTTTATGAATGTTGTTAATAAATATAAAAATAAGTTATTTTATAAATTAATAAATGAATCTGATAATATTACTTTTATTGGAGATAGTATTACTGAAGGTACTAAAAATAATTTTCATCCTTGGTTTGAACCTTTAGTTCATTGTTTTGATAATAAAAAAATTATTAATATTTCAAAAGGAAGTTATACTACTAAATTAATATTAAAAAAATTTAAATCTCATATTTTACATTCACATAGTCAATTATATGTTATTGCAATAGGAACAAATGATATAAGATATAGAAAAAAAAATGAGTGTGCAATGAATAAAGATGATTTTATTATTGAAATTAATAAAATTGTTAATTTAATTAAAGAATCTTATTCAAATAGTAAAATTGTATTTATTGCTCCTTGGATGTCATTATCTAATGATATTGTTAAACTTAAAGGAAAAGAAAAAGAAAAATTATTTAATGAATATAATTTGTCTTTAAAAGAATATTGTGAAAAAAATAATTATTTATTTATTAATCCAAATATTTATTTAGAAAAAATTTTAAATGGAGAAAATATAAAAAAATATATGAATGATTATATTCATCCAAATAAAAATGATGGAATTGAATTATATAGTGAAGCAGTATTAATTATGTCAAAATAAATTTCATATTTTTTACATTCAAAAATTTATAATTTTTATTAAATTAAATGAAATTTACTTTTAATCTTTATTTTCAAATGGTTAATAAATTATTAATTATTTATTATTTTACTCTACCAATTTTTAAAAATAATTTATTATTTTAGAAATTAATTAAATACTCAATTATTAAGATAAAATTAATTTTTAAAATATTATTAATTTTTTTCTCATTTTTAATTATCATTCATATTTATTCAATATTAAATTGACAAAATACATAATTAAATATTAACATTTATGAAATAAATTCAAATAAAAGATATATCTATAAATAAAATATAAAACAATATGATTTATTAAACATAATTAAACTATATTTTTAAAATTCAATTCTTTATTAATAAATTTCCTAAATTTTTGATTTATAAGATAAAAAAAGATTTATTTAAGTTTTGGGTTTAATAAAATTAAATATTTAGACAAATCTTTAGAAAAAAATATAAAATAAATAAATATAATTTAAAACTTTAAAGTTTTTTTTAAATATTTTTTAATTTCTATATTAGTATATATTAGATATTGTATTGAAATTTTATATTTATAAATTTGTTAATTTAAATAAATATTCTTCTAAAAAGTTCATAAAAAAATTAAATAAAATTATTTACAAATATATACATTATCATTATCTTTAAAATAATTTGAAATTAAATTTAAATCTCAAACCAACTATCTAATAAAATATCTTCAGTAGATAATCTATTTTTTGGTTCAAGCAATAATATTTTTTTAATTAAATTTTTCGCATTGATACTAATAAAATTAGGTAATTCGTATTCACATTTATTAATTTTTTTAATTAAAAATTCTTCAGTTTTAGCTTTAAAAGGAAAAGATCCAATAAGCATAATATAAAGTAAAACTCCAAGTGACCATAAATCAGAATATTTAGGAATATATTTATTTTTATTTATTATTTCAGGAGACATATAATTAGGTGTTCCACATAAAAATTTTTGATAACAATGAATAGAACATTTGACACTAAAACCAAAATCAATTATTTTTACAATTTTTTCATCTATTAATAATATATTTTCTAATTTAATATCTCTATGATAAATATTTTTCATTTGACAATAATTTATTCCTTTTACAATTTGATAAAATATTTCTTTACATTTATTTTCTTCAATTCTCTTTTGTGGTTTATTTTTTAAATATTCCATTAATGAAATTCCATTAATATATTCAAGAATTAAATATATATATTTTTTTGTATCTATTACTTCATATAATTTCATTATATTTTCATGATTTAATTGTTTTAAAATAGAAATTTCATTTTTTACTGAATTTCTTTTTTCTATATCATATAAATTAGTTTTAGAATAAATTTTAATTGCATATTTTTTGTTTGTTAATTTGTGAATTCCTAATTTTACAGTTGCAAAGGAACCTTTTCCTAATTCTTTTCCTATAATAAAATTATCAATATTATTTAGATTTAAATTTTTATATAAATTTATCTGAACTGATTTATTAATGTTATTGTTTATATTTAATTTATTTGGAAAATAAAATATATTATTATTAAGTTTTTTTATTTCTGTTGAATTTCTAATTATTTTAACTTGTTTAGTTTGAATTTTATTATTTTCAATATTAGTTTTTTCAATAGAGTTTATTTTTATTTTTTTATTTTCTATTGGTTTTTTAATTAAATTAACAAAAGATTTTTGACTTTTAGGATTTTTTAAGTATAAATTTGAATTATAATGATATTTGGTATTATTATCATTTACTGGTTTAACTATATTTATTTTATCATTTATTGAAGAAATATTAGAAAATGATTTTTTTTCTTTACTTATTCCTTTGAAATTATTATTTTTATTTGTTATATTCAATGATAATTTCATTAAACTATTTTTATCAAAAGCTTTTGAATTTTCTATTGGTGAATTATTTTTATTGTTAAATAAATTATTATTATTATTATTTTTATTTTCAATTAAATATTTTTTATTATCAAAATATTCTTCAGTTGGTAATAAACAATTATCTTCTTTTCCTTTTATTTTTTCATCAATTTTTTTTATTTTTTTACAAATATTTATTATATCTTTGTTAATATATCTTTTGTCATTAGAAGAACTTTTAGATTTTTTAATACTTTGATTTGGAAATGAATCACTTAATTCATAATTTTTCTTTTTTATTTCAAAATCATGAATTTTATATACACTTTTTTTAATATTTTTATTATACATATTATATATATTTTTACCTTTATTTGTTTCATAAAATAATTTTATTGAAGGTATAATTTTAAATTCTCTTTCATTTTCATTTGATTTTTTGATATTTGAGTTTTGATTTGAACTATTTTTTCTTTTTGGTGTAAAAAAACAAAAATTTTGTTTAATTTTTTGACATGAATTATTTGGAGTTATTAAAAAAGGAGAAGATGAAATTTTAATAGGAGTTCTCTCTCTACTTGTAGAAGGATTTGTAGTATTTGTTTCTAAAGTTTTTTTTTTTGATGTTTGATTTTTTTTTGAAAATAATTTTTTATTAACTTGTATTTTTTGAATTGAGCAATTATCATTTAAATTTATTACATTTCTTGATTTTTCTACGTCATTTTGTAAAGTATTTTTAAAATTAAATGAAGAATTATCAATATAAGAATTTGATTTAATCATTGTTTATTATTTAATAAAAATAAAAATTTGTAAAAAAATAAAATGATTATATTTATATAAACCACAACAAATAAAACTCTTATTTATAATTAAACATGTAAATTAATTAATATATATAATTGGGCAAATTTTAGTAAATTACTTAAAAATCCCTTTAATACTAAATTTATTTCAATTTTGAATTACCTAAATTATGAAATTTAATTTTATTTTGATTTATAAAACATAATTTTTTATCTAGTAATTTTTGATTTGGTGTTCCCAAATTTTCAAGATTAATTTTATTATTAAATAATAATTTTTGTGATTTAATTGTTTTGAGATTTGATAAGAAAAAATCTTTCAATTCTTTATTTTTTGAATGTTCTGGAGAAAATCCTTTTCTATATGTATAAATAGGATTTGATAAAATATGTTTTGATGGTGTTCTTAATATATTTGAATTACTATTATTTTTACTTAATGATGTTAAATTTTGTGTGTTTTCATGTGAGGAATTTCGAATAATAAAATCTAATTCTTTTTTTGGTGTATTTGATAATTGTAGTAATTTAAGTTTTTTTTTCTCTAATTTTATTTTTTTAATAAATTTTTGAAAAGGTGTAAGTTTAAGATTTAAATTATTTTTTGTCAAAATATTTAATTTACTTAGATTGTATTGTTGAATTAAATAATTATTTTGATTATTTTTTTTCAAATATTTTTCTGAATTATCACCCTTTAATTTAGTTAATAATTTATATTTTCTTATTTTCCTCATTTCTAATTTAATTAAACTATCCCTTCTAAATTTTATTTGATTTATTCCTTCAGTTTCATAAAATTCTTTTTCAATTTTTGTATTAATTTTATCATAAAATTTTCCATTTGAGAAATCCATAAATTAATTTAATACTTCAAACAAATTAAATTTATTAAAAAAATGCAATCTTCAACTACAAAAACAAATGAAAAAACAAAAGAAGTATTATTTTCAGTTAAAAATTACAATTTTTTAAATAAAAAGAGAATGGAACAAAATAAATCAAATGAAAGTAATTTTATTCCTTGGTCAAAAGAAGAAGATGAAAAATTAAAATATTTAATTTTAAATTATGAGAATTTATCTTGGGAAATTATATCAGAAAAAATAAAAGGAAGAACTGCAATTCAATGTATGCATAGATGGAAAAATTGTTTAAATCCAATAATTAAAAAAGGAAAATGGGATTTAAATGAAGATAAAATTATAATTGATTATGTAAAAAAACATGGAGAAGGAAATTGGAATTTAATTCAAAGTTCTTTAGTTGGAAGAACTACAAAACAAATAAGAGAAAGATATGTAAATCATATTAAAAATAAAATTTCAAATGAAGAAAATATTAATTTTAAATGGAATGATAAATTAGATATTATATTAATTCAAAATTATATTATTTATGAAGGTTCTTTTGTTAAAATATCTGAAAATATAAAAGGAACTAGTCCCAATATGGTTAAAAATAGATTTTATTCTTTATTGAGACAATGTGTTAATAGATTAATGAAAAATAAAATTTATTGTGAAAGTCAAAAAATCAAAATATTAAAAAATGAAATTAATTCCCAAAAAAATAAAAATTATAATTATAACGATAATTATAATATAAAAAAAATTAATGATTTAATGGATAATATATATAATGATGAAATTACAAATAAAAATCTTATTTTATCTAATCCAGATTTATTTTTTAATTCATGGAATAATAATCAAAGTAAAAAAAAGAATTATACAGTTAAAATATTATTAGAATTTTTACCAGAATTAATTGAAGAAAAAGGAATAAATATTGAAAGAGTAAAAACAATGGAAAATGATAGAAAGATTGCAATAACTAAAATTGTAACAATTCTATCAAATCATTTGTATAATCAATTTATGAATGAATTAAATATTGAAAATAAAAATATTACAAATGAAGTTAAAATTTGTAATGTTAAAGAAGGAAATTCAAAATCTTCTATTTTATTTAATATGCAAATGGCACAACTTGGATTTGTTTTTGAAGCATTAAAATTAAAAATGATGCAAACATATTTTATAAGATTAAAAAGAAAAACTTTAGGAAAATAAATTTAATATCCTAATTCTTTGTCTTTTTTTCAGGGTTTTATAAATTTATTTTTGTTTTTCTTTACTTATTAATTGGCTTTTTTTAATATTATTTAAAAACTTTAAAAAAAAATAAATAATTATTATTTTATTTTAAATTTTTTTTTTATTTTTAAAAAAATAATTTTTAAAAAAAAAGGATATATGGTAAAATTTATCATAATATTTTTATTATTTCAACTTTCCTTTCAAGAAGACATTACATTATCAGACAACGAACCATATGAAAAACAATTTAGTAACCCAGATTATGATATAATTTTTTCAACAACAGCAATTAATATTACGAAATCATACATTCAAATAAAAACAAAAGCTTTATCAAATCAAGCTTTAATATATGTTAATGAAGGAGACTACGAACCTGATTTTTCAAATCATGATTATGCATCAATTCAATTTATAAATAATTTATTTTATATTCCAAATTCAGTTATAAAAGATAATAAATTTACTATAAAAATAATTTGTCTTGGAGAATGTAATTTTCAAATTTATATTAAAACAACTGATACTATTGAAATTAATTCAAATGAGATTGTTACTATTTTTTCATCTGTACAAAAATTATATGATATTAAAATTGATGGAGGGGATCCAAAAAGTATTATTTCTATAACTGCAATTACAGGTGCAAAAAATGAAATTAGTTTATCTTTAAATACAAAAATTAAAGAAATTGAAAAAGAAATATTATTTGAAAATGGATTAACTGGAAAAGGTGTTATGATTAATCAAAATGATTTTGATAGTGATACTAATATTATTTATAATGGAAAACTTGTTTCAATTCAAAATTGTTATATTATTATTAGTGTTAGTGAAATTTCAAAAATACAAAAAATTTCTCCTTATGTAAATTCAATTTATGGTCATTTTAATCAAAATGATTTACTTAAAAATGGGGTTTGTTATGAAATTGAAAAAAAAACAAATTCAAATAATTTTAGACTTAGTGCAATTTCTGATAAAGATATTAATATTTTTTTAACTGATAATATTAGTTCTGATATAGGAAAAAATATACCATTTAAATCTTATTATCAAAATTATTTTGATTTTAATATATTAAATATAAATGAAGATGAATATAAATATATTTGTATTAAAGGAGAAAAAAATGAAAATATAAGTTATATAATGCAAATTACAGATATAACAAAATTAGATATTGGAAATTTCAATGTTGATCCTTTATTAAATGGATTTATATATAAAGATGAATTAAAACCAAATGAAATTAGACAATATAGAAAAATGAAATATGCAAGTAAAACAACTCAAGAAACAAAATATAATGTAAGAGTAATTTCTGGTGATGTTAAAGTTTATATTTATTTATGTGATAAATTCCCTTATTGTAATAATACTATATCTGAACTTAAAGAAAAAGAATTAGAACAAAGTTTAATTGTTCCTTATTCAATTAATAATTTTTATTCTGCTGGAATTATGCAATTAACTAAGGAAAAATATTCTAAAGGAAAACAATATTTATTATATGTTATTTGTAATGAAAATAATATAAATTCTTGTAAATATGAAGTTTCATTTTTTGATGAAGATGATTCATTATTATTAAGAGAAGATTTTAAAGTTTCTGAATATATTAAATTTGGTAATATATTTTATCAATATCATTTTAAAATTGAAGATGATAAAGCAAAAGAAGTTTTAGTTTCACTTTATACTATGTCAGGAGATATTAATTTTACTGTTGTATCTACAGAAAAAAAACAAGAAAAAATACAAATTGGTAATGTTAATATTATAAAATTTACAAATGATAATCAAAAACTTAATGGAATATATAATATTAATATTACAGGATATAAAAATAGTTTTTATTATCTTTCTTATCAAATAATTACTGATGATATTAAAACTGAAAAAGAAGATGTTGGATTGGGAATTACTTTAATTAAAAGTATTAAACCAAATCAAAGTAAAATTTTTAAATTTACTCATAATATAAATAATTTAAATAATAATTTTGTCTCACAATTTTTTCCAATAAATTGTAAAATAAAAATTGAATATAAAAATAAAATTTTAACTTCTACAAATTCATTATTTCAACATGAATTAACAAAAACTGATTTAGATTTTAGTGATAATGAAATTGAATATAAAATTATTTTTGAATCAATGGATCAATCTGAGACATTTGATAATAAATTATGTTTTTTTTATCTTTCTTCACAAGAAATTTCAAATAATAATCAAGTATTAATAAATGATTTATTACCATTTGAATTTAAATTAAATACAAAAGTTCCAAAAATAAAATTATTATATCCTTATACATCAAATGAAAAAGAGGTTTTTATTGGAATAAATCTCCCATCTCAATTTACAATAGCTTCAAAAATATTTATAGAAAATAGAGAAATAATAGAAGAAATTCAATTTTCAAAATATAAAAGTTTTATAATTGATAAAGATAAATTAGGAGCAAATTGTAAAACTAAATCAGAATGTAATATTTTAATTGAAATATACTCAAAATCAGATTTAAAAAAAGAAATAAAATTATATATATCAATTGATCCAAGAACAAAAACACCATCATATTTAAAAAAAAGTACATTAAGAAAAGATTATATTAATGTAGGAACAACAAATTATTATATGACTGAAATAGCAGAAAATGAAGAAGGTGAAATTTTAATAAATTTCGAAAGAGGAGGTGGAAAAATGTTTGGTAAAATAGTAAAAAAAACAGAATATGAAATAAATCCAGATTGGAATGGAAGAGTAAATTTACCAAAAGAAAACTCAACAAATTTATTAAAATATGATCCATTTACAAAAAAAATATATTACTTTAAAAATAATACAAATAAATGTAAAAGTGGATGTGATTTATTTTTAGGAGTAATTACAAAAGATACTTATCAAGAAGAAATTGAATCAATGTTTTATTCAAAATATACTTTATATTTAAGAGATTTAAATAAAAATAAAAATGAAGAAATAATAGAAATTCCAGTTAATGAATATATTTATGGTGCAATTGAAAAAACAATTGCAAATAATTATTATGATTATTATAAAATTACAATACCACATTCAACAGATAAAATAACTTTTGAATTCCAAACTCAAATTTGTGCAATGTATATTTCATTAGGAGATAATTTTCCAAATGCATTCGAAAATGATTGGGAATTTTTAGGAGAAAATACTTTAAATATTATTAAAAAAGGTGATAAGACAGAAGATGGAAGAATAATTCCAGATGATTTAAAAGGATTAAATTTTACTATTGCAGTAGGGGCAACTGATTTAGATGATATATATACTGCAATTTATTCTTTTAATGTAAGGGCTAATCTTTTAAAAATGTTAAATATTATTGATGTTAATTCTGATCAAAATACTATTTGTCAAATTAGAAATGATAGTGATTATTGTGATTTTTTACTTTATTTTAATTCTTTTGAAACTTATGATAATTTATTTATTTATGTATTAAATACTGGAATTACTAATGTTGAAATTTATGGTAAAAAAATAGAAATTGAAAAATTTGATAAAATGAATAAAAGTGAAATTGAAAAACAATTACCAAGAAAAAATTCTACTGATTTAAAATATAATTCAACAAAACAATTTAATAAAAAGTATTTATATATTGATTTTTCTGATATTTCTCAAAATGAATATTTATTAATTTCAGTATATTCACCAAAAAAAACTACAATAACATTAATAAATACTTTAAGAACATATGTTAAAACAACAATACCAAATCCAAATTATTTACAATTATTTTCAGTAACTCCAAATAACCCAATATCATTAGAAATAGATAAAGCAAATTTATATCTTTTTAATATTTATTCTATTGATGGAACTGGAAAAATTGGTTTTGATAATAAAGAATATTATGATTTATATGGAACAAGAGATTCAATTATTTTACTTTCTGATAAAAAAAAAAATTATTTAAATATAACTTCAAATGAAAATTTAAAAGTAATGTTTTGGAATTATATAACTCCAGAAAAAAGACATTTAACTGAAATTGAATTTGGTTCTTCTTCAAAAATTATTAATATAAATAATGATTTTCCAATTCATTTATATACTAAAATTGAAGATAAAAATTCAGATATTAATTTAAATCTTTATTTCAAAAAAATAAAATTAAAAAATAATAATAATCAATTCAAAAAAATTGATAATATTTTTTTATTAAATGGTTATATAATAGATGAATTTATGTTTATTAAAATGAAAAAAGATCATACTGTTCATCCTGGAGAAGAAGAAAAAATTGAAGGTAATTATGATTCATCAATTCAAAAAGCAAAAATTTATATTAAATCATCTGATATTAAAAAAAAAGAACAAGAAGTACTTTATGTTTATTTTAATTTATTAAAAAAAGGAAGTGATATTTATGAAGAATGTGAAATTGAAGTTTCAAATTTACCTTTTTCAAATTCTACTTCTCCTATTAATCAATATGTTGATGGTAGTTTTTTATTAAATCAAGAAAAACCTAATATTCATTATTTAAAAAAAGAAAAAAAAAATGATAAAAAAATGAGAATTGAATTTTCTACTAGTTCAAAAGAAATTAATTTTGCTTTTATTAAAGATATTAATAAAATAAATAAAAAAGAAAATGATACAATTAATTTTATTTCTCAAGAAAATATAAATGGTAAATCATTATTTTATATAAATTCATCTGATTTTGATGGCATATATTTATCAGTTTTTCCAAAAGGAAATAAAATAGAAAAAGAAATATCATCTAATTACGTTTTTAAATATAATTCATATATAAATGAAAATACAACAATAAATGATATTATAGCAGATGAAAATGGAATAATAACATATGAATATAATTCATCTAAAAATGAATTAAATTTAATAATACCATCTTTAATAGAAAAAAAATCAAATAAATCAATTTTAGGTCAATATTTTATTAGAATATTCAAAGAAGATACTCTTTCAAATATGACTACCTTAGATACAATTAGTTTTATTACAGAACAACCTTTTGATTCTTATCAATTTACTTCAAAAGAAAAAAAAACAATTAATATTAATAATATTAATTCAAATCAAAATTATTCTATTTCTTGTATTGGGAAAACTGAAAATGGAGAATTAATTTCTTATAAAAGTATTGTCACAAATATTCAAAAAAAACCTAATCCTGAGCCACCTAAATCTTCATATGATAATTTAGTTTTAATTATTATTTTAATTATTGTTATTATTGCATTAATTATTGTTTTTGCTTTTATATTAATAAAAATGAAAAAAGATAAAGATATTCTTCAAGAAAGAATTAATACTTTATCTCATTTAGATGAAGGTCGTGAAAAATTAGTTGAAAATTTAAATGAAGATGTTACTTAAATAATTAAAAAATTTATTTATTAGTAAATGATAAATTTAATATTAGAAATATATAAAAATTTTTTTGTTTTTTTTATAAAAAAAAAGAATTATTTGTTTTAAAAAATAAATAATGAGTAATTCATATATAAATACAGAAAAAAAATATCAAACAATTCCAAGAAATAGAAATCCATATTTACCTCCTCTTCCATTTAAAAAACCAAATTATCATTATAAAACACCAAATTTAAATACATTCAATAATTATAATAATTATTTTATAAGAACTCCTCAAGGATTATCAAAAAGTTTTTCTGCATCTAATTTTGGTTATAATAATCATTTATATAATACTAAAATTCAACAAAATTATATTAATAATATTCTATTTCCTCATTTAAATAATTTACATAATGAAAAAATGAAATATCAATCAAATTATCAAAATAAATTAAATCTTTATGATGAAAATGTTATGTATGAAATGAGAAAAAATCAAGAATTA
>JAEEGL013424948.1_pt1 | contig 20640 bp, 15 predicted proteins | sample 9134231 | NCBI WGS metagenome assembly JAEEGL01 (sample SAMN16246548, study PRJNA631951) | gut metagenome | biome: gut microbiome; feature: rumen; material: fiber-attached | host: Bos | place: Iran: Karaj | collected 2018-10
TAAGGTGAGCATCCGCGAGTCGGAGCACAACGAAGCCACTTACGAGCGCGACGAATGAAGCGGGTGAACGAAATTTTCCGTTCGCTTCAGGGCGAAGGCTACTGGACGGGCCGCGCGGCGGTGTTCGTGAGGTTTTCGGGGTGTAACCTGCGCTGCAGGTTCTGCGATACGGACCACGGCCGGGGCGTGCTGATGGGAGATGAGGAGATAGCGCGCCTTGCGGCGGAGGGGGGTACGGGTTTCGTGGTGCTGACGGGCGGCGAGCCGGCCTTGCAGGTTGACGGGCCGCTTGTGGCGGCGCTGCACGCAAGGGGCCTGACGGTGGCGATTGAGACGAACGGCACGAGGCGGCTGCCAGAGGGGATAGACTGGGTGACGTATTCGCCGAAGTGGGAGTTCTGCGACGGTGCCGAGCCACAGATAGCGCGTGCGGATGAACTTAAGGTGGTGTGGACGGGCCAGGATGTGGAGCATCATTTGGATTTTCCGGCGCAGCATTATTTTTTACAGCCCTGCGACTGGGGTGACGCCGAGCGCAACCGTGAGTCGCTGGCAGCGTGTGTGGCCTATGTGGAGACGCATCCGCGATGGCGGCTGTCGGTGCAGATGCACAAACTGATTGGGGTGAGATAGGGGGATTTCGGTCTGATTTAATTGCTACAATATATGATACGCTGGTTTTTAGGATTGATATGTCTGTTCTTTTGCGCGGCAAACGGCGCGGCCGAGGTGGTTTTCGACGAATGGTTTGAGGAGCGTACGCTGCGTGTGGACTATATGTTCTCCGGTGACTCGGTGGCGCAGTCGCTGAGTTTTGACGAGGCCATGAGCATGCCCGTCTGGGCAGGTCGTCGGCGCCATCTGGACTCACTGTATGTGGAGGGCAACGGTCAGATATCGATGATTGACGCTGCTACGGGCCGTCGGATATATGCGCACTCGTTTTCGACGCTGTTTCAAGAGTGGCAACACACGGACGAGGCGCGGATGAGACGGCGGAGCTTCGAGAACAGTTTCCTGTTGCCCATGCCCAAGCGCCCGGTGAAGGTTGTGGTGGAGCTGCGTAACAGCCATAGGGCGGTGACCAGCCGTACGGTGACGCCCCTTGACCCGTCTGACATACTGATTCGCCGGCTTGACGGGGTGGTAGCGGCTCCTCACCGCTATCTGGAGAAACATGGGGATGTGTCGGAGTGTATTGACATTGCCATAGTGGCAGAGGGTTACACGGCCAAGCAACGTAAGCTGTTTTACCGCGATGCACAGCGCTTTGCAGATGCCTTGTTTGAGCATGAACCCTTCACCTCGCTGCGGCATCGTTTCAATATCGTGGCGGTGGCTCCGGCTTCGCGCGACGAAGGTACGAGCGTGCCCCGTCAAGGTCTGTGGAAGGAGACGGCAATAAGTTCTAATTTCGATACTTTCTACAGCGACCGCTATCTGACGACGCTTCATCTGAAACGCTTGCAGGATGTGCTGACGGGCATAGCCCACGAGCATGTGGTGGTGCTTGTGAACAGCGATGTTTACGGCGGTGGCGGCATTTATAACCTATACATGCTCTCGTCGGCGCACCACAAGTATTCTCTGCCGGTGATGATACATGAGTTCGGCCACAGTTTTGCCGGTCTGGGCGACGAATATGCCTATGGCGAGGCCGAACCTTACTATCATCAGGGCGTGGAACCGTGGGAGCCCAACCTGACTACTTTGGCCGATTTCAGGTCAAAGTGGGCCGACATGGTGCCTGCCGGCGTGGCGGTGCCTACTGCCGTGTCTGAAAACGGTGGCAAGAACACGGAGAGCGTGGGTGTCTACGAGGGTGCGGGTTATCTGACTAAGGGAGTCTATCGTCCGGCGCCCGAATGCCGCATGAAGGTGAACGATGTGCAGCAGTTCTGCCCCGTGTGCCGACGTGCCATAGCGCGTGCGGTAGCGTTTTACACGGAGTAACCGTTTGTTTCTGAGAAAACTTTTTGTGTTTAGCGCAAGGCGGGCTTAAATGTTTGCCACGCGCATGATGTCGGCGAACACACCGGCTGCCGTGACTTCGGCACCGGCTCCGTAGCCTTGTATAATCATGGGATAGCGGCGGTAGCGCTCCGTGGTAAGCACAACGACGTTGTTGGAGTCTTCAAGCTTGTAGAACGGGTGGTTTTCGTCCACTTCGACAAGCGACACAGTGGCTTCCCCGTTGGCCCATCTGGCTACGAAGCGCAGGCGGTGACGGGCCTGGGCCACGCTTTGCCGGCGTTGCTCAAACTGGGCGTCGAGCTGGCTGACGCTATCCATGAAGTCGGCGGTAGTGCCTTCGAAGTATTCCTGTGGAATGAAGGGCTCGATGTGCACATCCTCCTGATTGATGCGTTCTCCCGCCTCTCTGACAAGGATGACGAGCTTTCTGAGCACATCTTTGCCGCAGAGGTCGATGCGTGGGTCAGGCTCGCTTATCTTCAACTCCTTTGCCTGGCGGATAACGGTGCTCAGCGGTCGGTCGGCCGCAAGGTTGTTGAAGATGTAGTTGAGCGTGCCGCTGAGCACAGCCTGTATTTCGATGACGCGGTCGCCGCTGGCGCGGAGGTCGTCAATGGTTTTTATGATGGGAAGGCCTGCGCCGACGTTTGTCTCGTAGAGAAATTTCACGCCGTGGCTCAAGGCCGTGTTCTTGAGGGAGGCGTAGGTGTCGTAAGGCGCTGAAGCAGCTATTTTGTTGGCCGTCACCACCGATATGTTGTGCTCCAGCAGGGTTTGGTAGGTTGAGGCTATATCGCTGCTTGCTGTGCAATCTACGAAGACGGAGTTATAAAGATTCATGTCAAGTATAGCTTGCAGCAAGTGGTCTTTGTCACAAGGCGATGCCTGTTTCAATGTGTCGAGCGCGCCGTCCATGTCAAGTCCTTCTGCATTGAAGATGGCACGTTTACTGTTGGCCAATCCCACGAGATTGAGTTTGAGGCGGCGGGTGTCCATCAGTTCCTGCCGCTGCTCCTGCAGCTGGCTGAGCAGGCTTGAGCCTACGCCGCCCACGCCGCATAGGAAGAGGTTTATCACCTGGTAGTCGCTCAAGAAGAAGCTGTCGTGGATGACATTGCTGGCTTTGCGCAGGTGCTGTTTGTTGATGATGGCCGATATATTGGTCTCCGATGCGCCTTGGGCCACTGAGAGCACGCTGATGCCGTTCCTGCCCAGCACGCTGAAGAGCTTGCCGGCTATGCCCTGCGTGTTCTTCATCTGTTCGCCGACGATGGCGATGGTTGAGAGCCCGTCAATGCGCTGCATGGGGTTCATGGCGCCGGTGGCAATCTCTTTGGCAAATTCCTGGTCGAGCACGCGGCAGGCCGTCTCGGCGTCGCGGGGCGTCAAACAGATGGTTGTGCTCGTTTCTGACGAAGTCTGTGCCACCATGAACACACTTAGCCCGTGCGCTGCCAAAGTTGAGAAGATACGACGGTTGACACCGATGACACCGACCATGGACATACCCGAGACGTTGACCAATGACGTGTCCTTGATGGCCGACAGTCCGCGTACGGCTTGCCTACCTGCGGGTGCTTCACTCGTAATAAGGCTGCCGGGAAATTCGGGACGGAAGGTGTTGCGTATGTATATAGGTATGTTTTTCTTGCGGACGGGATAGATAGTGGGGGGGTAAACCACCTTTGCACCGAAGTTGCACAGCTCCATGGCCTCGTTGTACGACAAGGTTTCAATGGTGTAGGCATTAGGCACAATTCTGGGGTCTGCCGTCATGAACCCGTCAACATCGGTCCATATCTCGAGCGTCTCCACGTCGAGCGCGGCAGCCACGATAGCCGCTGTATAGTCCGAGCCGCCGCGACCCAGAGTGGTGGTAATGCCGCTTGTGGCGTCCGATGCTATGAAACCGGGGATGACTGCTATGGTCTGAAGGTTGGCAAAGCGTTCCTGGATGAGGCGGTTGGTAAGTGTGTAGTTCACCATGACCTTCTCTTCGCGCTTTTCCGTCTTTATGAACTCGCGCGAGTCGTAGCGCACGGCACCTTCAATCAATGCCTCCACGCACAGCGAGGAGCAGCGCTCGCCGTAACTCAGTATGGCATCGCTCGTGCGCGGTGTGACGTCTTGGATGAGGCATACGCCGTGGAGCAGGTCCGACATCTCGCTGAAGAGGCTTTGTAGTTTCTCTTTCAGCTCTGTCCGCTGCTTTTCCGAGCCAATTACGGCATCTATCAGGTCGTGATGGGCGGCTACGATCTCTTTAACCAGCCGCTTGTAGTCGGCGTTGCCTTCGCTGGCCAGCCGTGTGGCTTCGATCAGGTTGTCGGTCACAGTCTTCAAGGCCGATACGACTACAATTACAGGCCCTCTTCCGGCTTCTGCAATGCGTTTGATATTTTGTATTCCAATGATGGAGCCAACCGAAGTGCCTCCGAATTTAAGTACTTTCATTTTTGTGTGGGGTAGAATAAATGTGCAGGGATTTGCACGGTTGAAAAGTAAATGATAAAGAGTCTAATGACATTTGGAGTCGCATACATTCAGCCCGTCAGGGCATCAAACCCTGGCGACGTGCATCGCATGGCGAATAATCGCTGTGGAAAGAACGTTTTTTGTCCATAATGCTACTTTTCAAAAGGCAAAAGTACAAAGTTTTTCCCATTCTGCTATTCTTTCCCGCTCTTTTTCTGCCTCTCATAGCTCGCCAAAGGCCGTTTTACCCGTTTCCTGATTGTTTCAAAGCTGTTTTTATCAATCCTATGAGCCATTTGGAATCGTCCAAGTGCTTTTTCGGAAAAACCAAGTCTGACTTGTTCCGTCATATGGCGGTTACTTCAAAAAACAGAGACATTCGGAATGACTCCAAATGCCTCTGAATGTGCGCCTGACAGGACTCGAACCTGCACGTCACAGACACCAGATCCTAAGTCTGGCGCGTCTACCAATTCCGCCACAAGCGCGTAAAATCGGGTGCAAAGTTAACGATTTTATAACATAAATGTGGGTTTGTCTGCAAAAAAGAATGTTTTGCTTAGGGCTTTTCCCCTGTTTTCAAGTAGGCACGTGCTGCCTCGATCATCGTGTCAAAGCCCTGGCGGAAGTCCTCTTCGGTGAGTTCGACCCGCAAGTCAGGTTCAATACCTTCTTCCACGCAGTTCATATCCTTGTCGAACATGGGGCAAGCTGAGAACCGCACAGACCAACCGTTGGGTAATTCGCTGTGAAAAGGCATTCCGCCGCCGCCGCCGGTGGGTGTGCCCATGAGTGTGACGTTCTTGCACGCCCGCATGTACATGGCAAAGGTGTTGGCGGCGCTATATGTGCTGCGGTTAGTCAGCACTACGGTCTTGCGTTGCCAGCGCATGCCCTCGGCAGGTTTCACTTTGAGAGGTTCTGGCTTTGACATGGCGTCGTGGGCAGGCCCTGTCTTGTGTGCCATGTAGCCTCCCGTGATTTCTTCATTGGTGAAACAGCCCGCCAGGTTTTGCGCCTCGGAGAGCATACCGCCTTCGTTGTTGCGTATGTCAACGATCAGCCCGTTGCACATGGCCAGTTTGGTGAACACTGCGTTGAGGTTGCCGCTGCCGTAGGCGTGGTCGAACGAACCGCAATAGATGTAGCCGATGTTATCGTCGAGAATGCGGTAGCGCAGTCCGGCAGAGATGGCGTAGTCTTTGCCCAAGTAGCGGCGAAGCAGGCTGTCGCTGAAATTGGCAGGATAGTTTTCGAACCAATCCCAGTAGCGCGCCACATTGAATGAGGATGTGAGGTTGACATGTCCGTCGCGGAGCTCGCGAAGCATGTGCGAGCACACCTCAAAAAGCTGTTCGCTGTTCATGGTGGGCACTATCTTCTGCCGGTATCTTTCGTGCACCTCGTTCCAGTCGAGCTGGTGGGCGGCAGCCTTTTCGGGGAAGAAACAATAGTGCTCGTCCAGCGTGCGCCACAGGGCTTCGAAGTTGCCGGAGGGGGTGTTGTCGAACTCGTCTTCGGTTATGCAGCCGGCAAGGAGCCATGTTGTGGCGGCCATGAGGCACAAACGTAGGATGGTGGCCGTTTTATTCATAGTTCTGATGTGCGGTAGCGTGGTTTTACGAGTTGAAACGTTTTGACATATCCGACCAGGAACGTGTGAGTCCAGTCGTGGGTTTTAAGATGATTGACGTGGCTTTGGCGTATGCTGCACTGATAGCCCACACGCACCACATGGGTGCCGACAGGCAGGTCCAGCGAGAGCATCTGGTTGAGATTGAAGGCCTGAACGGGGGTTGTGACGCACACATTGTGGTCGTAGTGGCCGAGCGAAAAGATTTCGTAATACGATTGCGTGTAGTTAGGTGAAAACATGAGGCCTATAAGTGGCACTTCTATTTGATATCGTGCGCTCCATGTCCGATTTAGTAAACGGAAATCGCAGATAGCGGCGGCAGAAAGTCCGATGTCGACGGCGGCGCGTGCTTGTGCCGGGTTGTTTCCGTTGCGTGTGTTGTAAACAAAGCCCAGGTGAGCGGCTGCCATAGGGCCAGCGAGCACTTTCATGTTGGTTCTTGGCGACCATTGGTAGCGCCATGCGATGGTCCAGTCGACGCCTCCGGCAATGTCTTTGGCATCTTCCGTGGGCGATTTGCAGTATGCCAGGTTCCCTTGCAGGCTGTTCTGCATGGCAATGTTGCCTTTCATCAGACGGGTGTGCCGGTTGTGCTCGCGCAGGATGCGCACGGTGGTACCGGTATATTCAGATGGTGAGAGGTAAGTGTCGAGTAGATTGTGGTAGCCCACGCCAAAGAGGGTGGCATGTGTGCGCAGGCGTGTCATAGGGCCGGTGTCCTGTGCCGGGGATGCGTTGTGCATTGTCAGGCACAGTATAAGGACGAGGGTCAGTTTGAGCCGTTTCACGTGGGCAGCGGTGTGTGGTGACTATAATCAGAACAAGCGGCCCTGACCGAGGATTTCGTCTTTCAGTTCGTCGTCGCTCTTGTTGATGTCTGCGTCCATGTTTTCGTCAGGCTCAGTCTCCTCCTGTCTGTCCGCAGCCACTTCCTGTTCAGGTTCGGGCTGGCGCAGCGGAGGCAGTTCTTCCACCTGTCCGAGGGTGTATGTGGTCAGCCGCTTGCCCTTGGCCTTGAAACTTTTGATGCCGACAAACTGTTCTACGTCGATTTCTTCTTCTCCCCGGAAGGCATCATCGCCGCCGTAGGTCAGGCGAAGTCGGGGATAAGTCTCTTGTGTGAGCAGCAGCAAGCGGTTTTCGGCGTTCTCGCCCAAGAAAGAGTGGGGCTTGCTCGAGTCTGGCAGGCTAAAACGTTTGAGATAGGGGTAGCCGTTGTTGTCTGCGTCAACGAGTACAGCGCTCCATATCGTGGCGGCGTGGTATTTGCCGATATATTTCACGTTGGTTTCGTAATGGTTGTTCGGGTCAACGTCGGTCATATAGTAGTTGCCGTTTTCCAGGATTACCATAATGCGGTCGTCGGCGGCAAATTCGCCCAGATATTGCCCGTGGTCGTCGAAGTTAAGCCGTTGCGTGTCGTTGTCAAACCAGACCTTGCGGCCGCCAAGTGTTGATGCGCCGTGGCTTTTCAGCACGATGCGATACACAGGGTTCTTGGTAACCAGATTTCCCTGGCTCTGGCGCCCCTTTATCTTAAGGTCGGCAAAATCCAGGTCAAAGGAGATCTTCTTTAACTTCGGTTGAGGTTTCAGCATCACCTTCACCACTTCGGCTTCACCGTTCGGATTGGCAGTGAAGTACACCACGCGGCTGCCCGGGGTGCCTATTGTGACGTCATACTCGTGGTCTCGTGTGATGCTTGTCACGTTAAATCGCTTCTGAAAGTAACTTCCTTTGCGCCCGTCGTGATATATCAGATTGTATATCGTACGCTTGTCATTCTTTTTGAAGACAGCCACGTGGATAACTTCGGCTTTGCGCCCCTCACGTTTCGATTTCTCTGTCTCACCTATGAACAGTTTCTCCTGAATGCGGGTCACCTTGTACGTACCGTCGCGATAGAAGAGAATAATGTCGTCCAGGTCGGAGCAGGGACCGATGAGTTCGTCTTTTTTAAGGGCAGTGCCTATGAAACCTTCGTCACGGTTGATGTAAAGTTTCTGATTGGCTTCAGCTACTTTGGCTGCCTCAATCGTATCAAAGGATGCAATCTCCGTGCGTCGGGGATGCTGTGCGCCATATTTTGACTTTAGCAGTTCAAACCAGTTGCACGTCACCTCAATCATGTTTTTGAGGTCCTTTTCAATCCGAGCCATTTCCTCGCGAAGCCGTACCATGGCTTCCTCGGCTTTGTCCTTGTTAAACCTGGCTATGCGTTGCATCTTGATTTCAAGGAGTCGCAGTATGTCATCCTTCGTTACCTCTCGCACCATTTGCGGATAGAAGGGCGTGAGCCGCTCGTCGATGTGCTCACACAGCTCGTCGGTTGACGCAGCATTCTCAAAGCCTTTGTCTTTATAGATTCGTTCGTTGATGAAAATACTTTCCAGCGACGCATAGTGAAGCTGTTCCAGTAGCTCGGCGTGTTTAATCTCCAGTTCCTTTTGCAAAAGTGCCTTTGTGTTGTCCACCGAGTGGCGCAACACGTCGCTCACCGTCATGAAGACCGGCTTGTTGTCTTCAATCACGCAGCAGTTGGGCGACACACTCACTTCGCAATCCGTGAAAGCGTACAAAGCATCAATTGCTTTGTCACTACTGGTGCCCGGAGTCAGATGTACCACAATCTCTGCTTGAGATGCCGTGTTGTCATCCACACGTCGCGCGGCTATCTTGCCTTTCTCAATCGCCTTCAGAATGGAGTCAATCAGTGTCGGGCTTGTCTTGCCGTAGGGCATGTCCGTTATGACCAGTGTCTTGTTGTCCAGTTTACTAATCTTTGTGCGGATGCGAAGCGAGCCGCCTCGGGCTCCGTCGTTGTATTTTGAGACATCCATGCGCCCGCCTGTGAGAAAGTCGGGATAGAGTTTGAACGGCTCGCCTTTTAGATAGGCTACTGCCGCGTCACACAGTTCACCCAAATTATGAGGCAGGATTTTCGCGCTCAGGCCAACGGCTATGCCTTCCGCTCCCTGCGCCAAAAGCAGCGGGAACTTTACCGGTAGTGTCACCGGTTCCTGATTCCGGCCGTCGTATGACAACTTCCATTCCGTTGTTTTTGCGTTAAACATCACGTCAAGCGCCAGTTTCGACAGCCTGGCCTCAATGTATCTCGGCGCAGCGGCGGCATCGCCTGTCAGAACGTTGCCCCAGTTCCCCTGACAGTCTACCAACAGCTCTTTTTGTCCCAGTTGCACCAGCGCACCGTAGATTGACGCGTCGCCGTGGGGGTGAAACTGCATCGTATGGCCCACGATGTTCGCCACCTTGTTGTAGCGGCCGTCGTCCATGCGCTTCATGGAGTAAAGGATGCGCCGCTGCACCGGTTTCAGGCCGTCGGCCAGATGGGGCACGGCGCGGTCAAGAATCACGTAGCTCGCGTAGTCAAGAAACCAGTTGCGGTACATACCCGGCAAACGCCACCTGCCGCCACCGCTCGTGGCTGCCGGCGCATCTTCGGGACGGTAAGAGGCATGAGCCTCGGGGATTGTCGTCTGTTCGTCCATTTTCGGCTGTATCTATGGGTCGGTTAAAATCAACAGCAAAGTTACGATTTTTTTTTAGAAGCCATGTCCAAAACGGCGGGTCTGATATAAATTTTCTTATCTCAAACCTATTTTTTGCTTTTTCCCACTCCAAGAGAGGCAGGAGTGCGGGAAATTTCGTATTTTTGCACGTAAAACAGTTAATGTCTATCTAAAAACAAAAAACGAACGATGGCACAACAAGAAGATGTGTTTAAGAAGATTGTCTCGCACTCTAAGGAGTACGGCTTCGTGTTTCCCTCAAGTGAAATATACGACGGGCTGGGCGCAGTGTACGACTACGGTCAGCTGGGCGTGGAGCTGAAAAACAATATAAAGCAATACTGGTGGCAGTCGATGGTGCTGCTCAACGACAACATCGTCGGTCTCGACTCTGCAGTGTTCATGCACCCCACGGTGTGGAAGGCAAGCGGTCACGTGGACGCTTTCAACGACCCGCTGATTGACAACCGCGACTCGAAGAAGCGCTACCGCGCCGACGTATTGATTGAAGACCAGATTCAAAAGTACGAGGACAAGGCGCAGAAGGAGGTGGACAAAGCCCGCAAGCGTTTTGGCGAGAGTTTTGACGAGACGCTGTTCCGCCAAACGAACCCGCGCGTTCTCGGACACATGGAAAAACGCGATGCCCTGGAGATGCGCTACAAGAAAGCCATGGAAGCAAACGACCTGGCCGAGATACGTCAAATTATCGTGGACGAGGAAATTGTCTGCCCCATCAGCGGTACGCGCAACTGGACTGATGTGCGACAGTTTAACCTGATGTTCAAAACGGAGATGGGCTCAACGGCCGACGGGGCGATGACAGTGTATCTGAGACCCGAGACGGCGCAGGGCATCTTCGTGAATTATCTGAATGTGCAGAAGACCGGGCGCATGAAGGTACCCTTTGGCATCGCACAGATAGGCAAGGCGTTCCGCAACGAAATAGTTGCGCGCCAATTTATCTTCCGTATGCGAGAGTTTGAGCAAATGGAGATGCAGTATTTCGTAAAACCGGGAACGGAAATCGAATGGTTCAACTACTGGAAGGCACAACGGATGAAGTGGCACCAAGCTTTGGGCTTCGGAACGGAGAATTATCGCTTCCATGACCATGAGAAACTGGCGCACTACGCGAATGCGGCGACAGACATCGAATTCCGCATGCCCTTTGGCTTTAAGGAGGTGGAAGGAATCCATTCCCGCACCGACTTTGACCTGCGTCAGCACGAGAAATACAGCGGTAAGAGCATCAAATACTTTGATCCGGAAACGAATGAAAGTTATACACCGTACGACATCGAGACCTCCATTGGCGTGGACCGCATGTTCCTCTCTGTGATGTGCCACTCGTTCGAAGAACAGACGCTTGAAGGCGGCGACACACGCACGGTGCTGCATCTGCCGGCGCCATTGGCTCCAATCAAGTTGGCCGTGCTGCCGCTCGTAAAGAAAGACGGGCTGCCGGAGAAGGCCCGTGAGATTGTCAACAACCTGAAATTCCATTTCAACACCAAATACGACGAGAAAGACTCCATAGGCAAGCGCTACCGTCGTCAAGATGCGATAGGCACTCCCTATTGTGTCACCGTGGACCACGATACATTGCAGGACAATCAGGTGACTCTGCGCGACCGTGACACGATGGAGCAGCGCCGGGTTCCCATCAGCGAGTTGCAACATTTGCTGGAAGAGCGCGTAAGTCTGACATCGTTGCTGAAAAAATTGGTATAAGTTTTTTTATGTGAAAGATAAGAGGTGGACATGAAACATATAGTCAAGACATTTTGCCTGTTGGCCTTGGGCATGCTTGGTCTGTGGGCCTGCAGCGACGATGACGGAGCTACGGACGAGTACTCCGACTGGCAGGCACGCAACGAGGCTTATTTTGCCTCGCAGATGGCAACGGCACGTACAGCCATTGCCGCCGCAAAACAGGCACATGGCGCGGCGTGGGAGGAGCATTGCGGCTGGAAAACGTTCGTTTCGTTCCGCCACGACGAGAATCAACCGACGAAAGCCGGCGACAGCATCGTGGTAGAGGTGCTTGAAAAAGGCGAAGGTCGTGTTACCCCGTACATCAACGACTCTGTGCGCATCTTTTACCGCGGCCGGCTGATTCCCAGTGCGAGCTATCCCGAAGGAATGGTGTTTGCCTACAGCGGACAGTCGTCGAAGTATGAGGACATCTTCAATGTGGCCACCGCCGTGCCCACAACACGGCGTGCCTACTCGTTTGTTACGGGCTTTTCGACGGCTTTGCTGCACATGCACACGGGCGACCGTTGGCGTATCTACCTGCCGGCGGCACTGGGCTACGGCAAAGTGGAGCAGGGGAGCATTCCGGCTTACAGTACCCTCGTGTTTGAGGTGAAGATGCTGGCCTTCTTCCGGAGCGGAGCCGTGGTAACGCCGTGGAACTGATTTAAGCCTATGCTGTCAATCAATGTAAACGGACGTCTGTTGGACTTGTCCTCGCCGAAGGTGATGGGCATAGTGAACGTGACGCCCGATTCTTTTTATACGTCAAGCCGCGTTGGCGACGAAGCGGCCCTTCGTTGCCGCGTGGAGCAGATGAGAGCCGAGGGTGCCGACATGATTGACATCGGAGCCTGTTCCACACGTCCCGGAGCCGATACGGTGGCGCCAGATGAGGAGATGAAACGCCTGGAATGGGCTTTGAAAACCGTTTGCTCGGAATGGCCCGAAGCCATCATTTCCGTAGACACGTTCCGCAGCGAGGTGGCGAAGATGAGTGTTGAGGAATATGGTGCAGCAATCGTCAATGACATTTCGGCAGGTGACTTGGACGGAAATATGTTTGACACGGTGGCGCGTATGCGCGTTCCTTATATTATAATGCACATGAAAGGCCGACCTGCCACCATGCAACAGGCTCCGAAGTATGATGACGTGGTGAGCGAGGTGGTGATGTATCTGGCCGGAAAGGTTGCGGCGTTGCGGGAGAGGGGCGTTGCCGACATTATCATTGACCCTGGCTTCGGTTTCGGCAAGACGCTTGAACACAACTACGAGTTGCTGGCCCACTTGTCGGCCCTGCACGAACTGGAGTGCCCTCTGCTGGTCGGCATGTCGCGCAAGAGCATGGTTTATCGCCTTTTGGAGCAAACACCGGAGGAGGCGCTCAACGGTACCACGGTGGTGAACACGATGGCCTTGTTGCAAGGAGCCAACATATTGCGCGTGCACGACGTCAGAGCCGCTGTGGAAGCGGTGCGTATCTGTGAGAAAATGAAAGAACAACAATAAAAGACAGAACATATGATTTCTTTCGGCATCAAAGACGTGATTGACATTCTGCTGGTGGCTTTCTTGCTCTACTACATCTATCGTCTGATGAAGCGTTCCAGTGCTGCCAACATTTTCACGGGTATCATTATTTTCATTCTCGTTTGGATTGTCGTTTCCCAGATTTTTTCGATGCGCCTGCTTGGAACTATTCTCGACAAACTGGTGAGTATGGGAGCGCTGGCCCTAGTTGTGCTGTTCCAGGAAGAGATTCGCCGTTTCTTTTCTTCAATTGGCACGCGCAGTTCCCGACTTTCGTTCCCCGGTCTTTTCCGTTCGCGGCGCCATGATCCGCATCGTGAAGAATATCTCCCAGTTGTCATGGCCTGTAAAAACATGAGCCGCGACAAAGTGGGCGCACTCATCGTTTTGGAACAAAACGTAGGGCTGAGTGAATACATTGGTTCTGGCGACCTGATCAACGCTGACATTTCGCAGCGCCTCATTGAAAACTTGTTTTTCAAGAACAGCCCGCTCCATGACGGGGCTGTCATCATCCGCGGAGGACGTATTGCTGCCGCAGGCTGTATTCTGCCGGTTTCTCACAATGCTGACATTCCCAAAAGCCTTGGTCTGCGTCACCGTGCCGCTCTCGGCATCTCGCAAAAAACAGATGCCGTCAGCATCATTGTATCTGAAGAGACCGGTAGCATATCCGTGGCGCGCGGAGGCCAATTCCGTCTGGCCATTACCGCTGACGAGCTGGAGAATTTCCTGAACAATCCCGACCTGTTGGAATAAGCCGCGACGTATGTCCGATTTATAATGAAATAACTCCGATTTGGAAAAAGACAAATCGGAGTTGCTTTGTTTTTATCTCAACCTGTTCCGCAGATAATTGCCTTTGACCTGCCAGAAGAAGTAGATGACGCCAAACATATTTACCATGGCGGCAGAATAGAAGGCCGCCCCGTAGCCCATAGCCTCGCTGAGCGCACCGCCCACAACGATGCCGAGCCCCATGCCAACGTCCCAACTGGTCAGAAGCGTTGAATTGGCCGTGCCGCGCTGGCTGTGTGGCGCCAGGTTGATGAACATGTTCTGAAAGGCGGGAAACATGTGGCCGTTGCCCAAACCTATGATGAGCGCAGAGCCATAAAAAGCCCACGGCTTGGCCACTGAGGCGAAGAGTATATAGCCAAAGACTGAAATACATATGCCCAACGTGGCATTGTGAACAATCTTGCCCTGCCGCAAAGTGCGTGTGCCGATGAGCCGGCTCAAGATAAGGCCGGCTGAAAGTATCATAAAGAAAAGTCCGCTGCCCCCAATGATGCCCAAACGCTCTTTGCCGTAAATGGCAAGGTAAGTGGCCAGCACGCCGTATGAGTAAGCGTAGCATACCATGGCGATGCCTTCGCGCCAACCCTTGACAAGGAAAAAACGGTCGAGCGACAGTTTCTGCGACTTTGTCTGAAGTTCCCTGGGAGCCAACTTGAGCGTGGCGTTGATGCACACGCCAAGGGCTGAAGCCAACAAAGCAATCAGAAAAATCAAGTTGTAGTTCCCCGTAAGCTCGTAAATGTAAAGGCCAACCGACGGGCTCAGCGCTGTAGCGATGTTGTTGCTCAGCCCATAGTATCCGATGCCTTCTGCACGCCTTGTGGGGTGGAGCACATCAATGGCTACGGTGGAATTGGCCACGGTTGCGGCGCCGAAGGGGGCACCATGGAGCGTGCGAATCAGGGCAAAGAGTACCAGACTCCAACCTGTGACGAAATATCCTGCAAAGAAGAAGGCGAACAGGCCGTAACAAACCATCAGAACCAGTTTGCGGGGCCGGCTGTCCACGAGATAACCGCTGACACTGCGCATCATGAGCGCCGTCAAAGTGTATCCCGACAGTATCAGGCCTATTGTGTGCTTGCCCGCCCCGAATGTATCGCTCAGATAGAGCGGCAACAGCGGCGTCAGCACCATGAAAGAGAAGAACAGCATGAAGTTTGCCGTCCATACCTTCATATAATTCCGGTTCCAGAGGCGTTCCATCGTGGCTTATGTTGCATAAAGGGGGGCCGAACATTTCAGTGCGGCCCCTCTATGTCGCATTAAATGCTATAATTATTTGCCGAAGTTTCTGGAAACAAAGGGCAGGCTCCAGCGGAGTCCCGTGTGCCAGTATTCCCAATTGTGAACGCCGTTGCGCACTCGGAATTCGCAGGGGATACCTGCGCGACGCATCTCGCGGTGGAAGTCTTCGTTGACCTCAAGCAGGAAGTCGTCGTCGCCACAGTCGATAAACCAGCGCACAGTGCGGAGTTTCTGCTTCGTAGCATCGTCAGCCTTGCGTAGGAATTCGATGGCGGAGTGGTCATGTACGCTGCAGGACACGATGGCATGTTTGCTGGTCGTGTTTTTCCTCATCTCGTCCGACACAGCTTGGTCCAGCCAGCCGCTGAGTGCGTAGCAGGAGGAGAACATTTCGGGATGGCGCTGACAATAGACCACACTGCCGCCGCCACCCATGCTTAAGCCGCTGACAGCCCGGTGCTCCTTGTCGCCAATAATGCGATATTTCTTCTCAACATGGGGAAGGAATTCCTCAAAAAAGAAACGTTCGTAAGGCCATCCCTCCATGTTGAAATAACCATTCCATACGGTGGACGTAGGTTGGCCTCCGGCTTCGGGCATAATGACAATCATGGGCACACATTCGCCGGAGCCGATCAGTTCATCGATAACGATTTTCATACGTCCGTTCTTCTCCCATCCGGTGTGGGTGTCGCTCAGTCCGTGCAAGAGGTAGAGCACGGGGTATTGGCGGTCGGTTTCCTTTTCATAGCCGTTGGGCAGATAAACATTGTAGTGGCGCACGGCGCCGAGCACCTGACTTTGCAGGCTGTCGGTTACGAGGCGTCCGGCATGGCCCGAGCCGAGGCCCATGAGCAGGACGCTTGCCAACAGAACGAGTTTTTTTCTCATATTACTTGTGATTTAGAGTTTGAAATTTCTGTTTAATTTTTTCCACTGCGTCTTCGGCCGTAGCGGCATCCAATGCAGCGGCCTCCATGGGGCACAGCCCCGAGTTTTCGCGGTTCATGATGCAGGGCACAGTCTCTGTGTATTCATATTCCACCGTCGAGCGTTTCAGCAAATCGATGGCCGTGAGGCTCAGGATGGGGGTGAAGAGGCGTCTGACGCCGCCTGTAATCATCAATGCTGCGGCTGCGCGCCCCACTATCTTGTCTGCCACTTCGGCGCTTTGAAGAAAGTCCGGTTCAGTGGCCAACAGGTAGAGCAAATCGCGGATGCCGCGTCCGTCAAACGTGCGGACGTCGTTGCCGTGGCGCACAACGAGCGAGTGATGGCCCTCTTGGAGCAGGCGATACAGGTCTTCCATGCCGCGAAGTTACGAATAATTCGCCTGACGGCAAACACTGCGGCCGTAGTTTTTGAGAAAATAATCGGCAGCCTTTCGTCAGTTTTCACTACCTTTGCACTAAAATTCAGCACCGTGATTTCAGCCGAACATATCAGCGTGTCCTTTGGCGCGCGGCCGCTTTTCTCTGATGCCTCCTTTGTGATTAACGCGAAGGAGCGCTTGGCGTTGGTGGGTAAGAACGGCGCGGGCAAAAGCACTTTGCTGAAAATACTTGCCGGAGAGCAGATGCCCACGTCAGGAACCGTCAGCCGTCAGTCGGAGCTGACCATAGGCTATCTGCCGCAAGTGATGCGTTTGGCTGACTCCACTACGCTCATGGAGGAAGCGGAGAAAGCGTTCGACCATATCCGAGATACAGAAAAGCAACTCGAACATACGAATTTTTTACTCGGACATCGTTCCGACTATAATTCATCAGAGTATGCCCAGCTCATAGAGCGCAGCGCCTGGCTCACGGAACGCCTTCAGATGATGGGCTCTCAGAACCGCCGTGCCCAGGTTGAGCGCACGCTGTTGGGATTGGGCTTCCGTGAGGACGATTTTTCACGTCCCACGGCCGAATTTAGCGGCGGTTGGCGCATGCGTGTGGAGCTGGCCAAGCTACTTCTGTTGCGTCCGGACCTGCTTCTGCTCGACGAACCCACAAATCATCTCGACATAGAAAGTATTGCGTGGCTCGAAGACTTTCTTGGCCGCCATGGAGGGGCACTTGTGCTGGTCAGTCACGACCGTGCTTTCGTCAACAACGTCACTACGCGCACGCTGGAACTTTCATGCGGAAAACTCATCGACTATCGTGTGAAATACGACCAATATGTGCAACTGCGTGAGCAGCGTCGTGCCGCCCAACTCCGTGCTTGGGAAAACCAGCAGAAGGAAATGGCCGACATACGCGAGTTTGTCGAGCGCTTTCGCTATAAACCGACAAAAGCAGTTCAGGTGCAGCAGCGCCTGCATCAGTTGGAGAAGATGGTTCCCATTGAGATAGACGAGGTGGATAACGCCATGCTTCACCTGAAATTCCCTCCTACAGAGCGCAGCGGCGAGGTTCCGCTGATATGTGAGGGCGTTGGCAAAACATATGGCGAACACAACGTGTTTCATGACGTCAACCTCACCATCCGTCGTGGCGAAAAGGTTGCTTTCGTCGGACGTAACGGCGAGGGAAAGACAACTCTGGTAAAGTGTATCATGGGTGAGACAGACTATGACGGAAGTCTGCGTGTCGGTCACAATGTCAAAATCGGCTATTATGCACAAAACCAGGCGCAGCTGCTGGATGATACGCTCACAGTCTATGATACGATAGACCATGCCGCACGTGGTGAGGTGCGCACCAAGATACGCGACATTCTGGGTGCCTTCATGTTCGGCGGTGAAGCCTCTGAAAAGCGCGTATCCGTGCTTTCGGGCGGCGAACGCAGCAGATTGGCGATGATCAGGTTGCTTTTACAACCTGTCAACTTCCTCATACTCGATGAACCGACCAATCATTTGGACATGCGTACCAAAGATGTGCTGAAGGAGGCCATACAAGCTTTCGACGGAACAGTAGTTGTCGTCAGCCACGACCGGGATTTTCTCGACGGTCTCGTAAATAAAGTCTACGAATTTGGAGACGGAAGGGTACGTGAGCATCTTGGAGGCATCTACGACTTTCTTGAGAAAAAGAAAATAGCATCTCTGCGCGAGTTGGAAGCAGTTAAACCCGCTCCGGCGGCACCTAAAGCCACGGGGCAGCCATCTGCCGCATCGTTGTCCTATGAACAGCAGAAGGAGTACCGACGTCGTCTGAAACAAGCCGAAGGTCAGGTAGAACAGAGCGAACAAACCATCGCCCAACTCGAAGCGGCCCTTCGCATTGTCGAGGAAAGCCTGTCTGCACCTCAATCCGGAGCCGACATGGATTTGGTTAATAAGCACCAGTCCTTGACTAAACAATTGGAGGAAGCCATGGCGCAGTGGGAACAATGGAGTGAAATGCTGGAAACTTTGAAATCAGAGAAATAATAATAGTTATGATGAAATCAGTAATAACAATGGGAACGGCTGTCCTTATGATGCTCAATCCCATCTTTACACAAGCGAAAGTGAAAAAAGAGACAAGTCATCCTCATGGCATTGATGTGACCAACATGAACCGTGAGGTTCGTCCCGGAGCGGACTTTTTTGAATACGCCACGGCACGTTGGAACGAGAAACACCCGCTTCCGGCAGACCAGTCGCGTTACGGCGCGTTCAATCTTCTGGCAGATGAGAACGACAAACGTATCCGCGAAATCATTGAGGGAGCTGCCGGGCCACGTGGTGCATCCACGGCTCCGGCAAGCGAAGTTGAGGAAAAAATAGGTTTGCTTTTCAGTCAGTATTGCGACAGTGTGCGGCTGAACAAAGAGGGCATAGCTCCGCTGATGAAGTATGTCCGCCAACTGGAGACGCTTACTGCGAATGATTTATCCTATGCGTTGGGGCTGATGTCGCGTTTCGGCGTAAACTGCTTTTTCCTTGTAGGTACTGAAGCCGATGCCAAGGACAGCAAGATGAACCTGGTGCAGGTGGTACAGGGAGGTTTGTCGATGGGTCAGCGTGATTATTATCTGGACAACGATGAACCGACAGCCAAAATCCGTGAAGCGTTCAACGAATTCGGTACAAAAGTATTTGCCAAACTGTATCCCGACAAAACTATGTCGGACTTGAAAAAAAACATGTCGGATGTGCTTCGCATTGAAACGCATTTAGCTCGTTCGTTTAAGACGAATGCAGCGTTGCGTGTGCCAGAAGACAATTACAACAAGGTATCTTTCAGCAGTCTCAAGCAGACGTATCCGGCTATTGACTGGGATAAGTATTTCGAAGCGTGCAAATACCGTCAGTTTTCTGAAATCAATGTCGGCCAACCTGAGGCATTGAAAGAGGTGAACCGTATTTTGACCGAAGAATCGTTTGATGCCATTCGCCATTACCTGATTTTCCGTGCCAGCGTAAAAGCTCTGAACTATCTGTCGGACGACCTGCGGAGTCTCAGTTTTGACTTTTACGGAAAGACAATGGCAGGTATTGAAAAGGAACAGCCACGTTGGAAGGACGGAGTGAACCTTTGCAATTCGCTCATGGGAGAAGCTATCGGCAAACTCTATGCTGCCAAATTCTTCCCTGAAGCTGCCAAACAGCGTATGAAAGAATTGGTGGGCAATCTGCAGGTTGCTCTTAAAGAACGCATACTTGCGCAGGACTGGATGAGCGATGAGACCAAACAAAAAGCGTTGGAAAAGCTCAGTACATTCTATGTGAAAATCGGTTATCCCGACAAGTGGCGCGATTGGTCGGACCTGCACGTCAGCAAATCCCTCTCTCTGCTCGACAATGTGCTTGTCACTACGGCCTATAATGAGGACTACTACTCACAAAAAACCGTTAATCGTCCCGTAGATCGCGATGAATGGTACATGACACCGCAGACGGTGAATGCATACTACAATCCCCCGACGAACGAAATCTGTTTTCCTGCCGGCATACTCCAATATCCTTTCTTCGACATGGAAGCTGACGATGCGTTTAACTATGGTGCCATCGGCGTAGTCATAGGTCATGAGATGACACATGGATTTGACGACCAGGGACGCAAATATGACAAAGACGGAAACATGGTTGAATGGTGGTCGGCCGATGATAGCCGCCGCTTTAACGAACGTGCACAAGTAATAATCGACTTTTTCAACAACATAAGTGTGCTTCCCGACTTGAAAGGTAACGGACCGTTGACCGCAGGTGAGAATTTGGCTGACCATGGCGGGCTACAGGTGGCCTATACGGCGCTTATGAACGTTTCTAAAAACAAGTCATCACGCAAGATATCGGGCTTTACCGCCGCGCAACGGTTCTTCATCGCTTATGCAGGCGTTTGGGCGGGAAGCATACGCGAGGCTGAAATACGTAAACGCACCAAAATGGACCCCCATTCCTTAGGTCGTTGGCGTGTTAACGGAGCTCTGCCGCACATTGACGCTTGGTATGATGCCTTCAATATATCTAAGGATGATCCGCTCTTTGTTCCGAAAGAGCAACGCGTGACCATTTGGTAGCCAGTTTGACACATTAACGAAAGAAATAGACCATGCCGTTGCTATTGCCCGAATCGCTGCCCTGTATCCCAGTCTTGAAGTCGGAAGGGTTTGATGTTTCCGACACTGCTTCCAGTTTGCTCCCAGCTGAAGTGCATCCGCTGCGGCTTTTGCTGCTTAATCTGATGCCTCAGAAAGAGGAAGCGGAGATGGAATATTATCGTATGCTGTCGCATCATGACCTTTGGGTGGAGATAACGCTGGTTAAGA
>JAEEGL013676323.1_pt1 | contig 20640 bp, 13 predicted proteins | sample 9134231 | NCBI WGS metagenome assembly JAEEGL01 (sample SAMN16246548, study PRJNA631951) | gut metagenome | biome: gut microbiome; feature: rumen; material: fiber-attached | host: Bos | place: Iran: Karaj | collected 2018-10
AGTCTGGAAGCTCGTCGGGCTCATAACCCGAAGGTCATAGGTTCAAATCCTGTCCCCGCTACTCATGCCTAGATAGCTCAGTTGGTAGAGCAGAGGACTGAAAATCCTCGTGTCGTTGGTTCGATTCCGACTCTAGGCATCTTTTTTATTTCCGGTGTTTTTCACCGGTTTTTTTTTGCTCTTTTTCAGTACAATATTTATGTTACAATTTTTTTAATTGCATTGATAAGATTAAGTTGGTTAAAACCATAATAAAAATACCGTTGATGAGGGGTTGATTATGAAACGCAGATTATTAAGCTGTTTATCTCTGGGGCTGGCAACAGCAATACTGGTTGCAGGATGCGGAAGGACTGTTTCACTTCCTATACCTGAACCGGTGGATGAAAGTGAGCTTCCGGTATATATTCCTTATTCCACAGAAGAGGGCAAATATCCGGTGCATTGGGATCTTGACTCCATTTATTCAAGTGTGGATGAGTGGCAGGCAGACTACGACAAGGCAATGAAGCTCCTTGATAAATATGACAGCTACAGGGGAAAGCTTGATAATGCACAGACCATAAGGGATTATTTTGATTACTGTTACTTTACAGAGCTGACAGCTATTCAGTCAAAGCTTCTTATGTATGCAAATCTTGGCAACAATCTTAATCCCACAGATGCGGTATTTAAGAATCTTCTGGCCAAAATGGATGCCATGACAAGGGATGAGAATGAGAGATCTGCTTTTTCTGAACCTGAGATATTTGAAATGAGTCTTGAGGAAAGGAAAGAGATCTTTTCAGATCCACTTTTTGAAGGAGATGAGTACTGGCTCAGGAAGTACACGGATCCGGATTATGAGCCCCTGACTGAAAACGAGGATCTGCTGTTATCAACTGTTTCCATGGGACTTGGATACGGACAGGATATTTATGAGATACTGGACAGTGTAGAGCTGCCATATCCTTCCTTTAAGATGCCCAACGGTTCGACCCAGGTGCTGGATAATGAGACTTATGCCCAGCTGATGGGAAACCCTAATTACAATGAAGACCTGAAAAAAGAGATTTTCAGGACCTATATCAACAGATATCAGCCCTTTGCCAATACTTTTGCGGCTCTTTTGGAGGAGAACTGCTCCCAGTGCTATGCGTCTGCCCTGATCAACGGCTATGATACAACGCTGGAGGCTGCACTGGATGATTATGACCTGGACGAAGAAGTGTTTGACATGCTGATCAAGGCAGCACATCAGGGGCTGTCTGAGTATCACAGATATCTTAAGGTACATGGTGAGGCCATAGGTGTGGAAGAGCAGTATCCATACCATCTGGGAGAGACAGCTTCCAACTATTTTGTTCAGAAGGTCAATTATGACGATGGAGTGGATGAAGTCATAACGGCACTGGGGATTCTTGGAGATGATTACTTGGATCATTTCAAAAAGATCATTACCAGTGGCCATGTGGATGTATATCCCAATGGAACCAAGACTACGGGGGCCTTTGAGAACCAGTTGTGCAAGGACTATCTGCCCTGGGTTCTGTTTAACTACAACGGATATGAGGACGATGTATCAACCATAGCCCATGAGATGGGACATGCTGTATATGACCAGTACAGCACAGAGAATCAGCCCAAGTGCTACAACAATCCCACCGTCTTTACCCAGGAGGTGGCATCCACCACCAACGAGATACTGTATTACAACTACAAGCTTCAGAATGCATCAGATGACGAGGAGAAGCTCTTTTACCTGGAGCAGGCCATCTACATGTTCTCTGCCACATTCTTTACCCAGATGATGTACTCGGAGTTTGAGGATTATATGTACAAGATCGTGGAGGCAGGAGAGTCCCTGGATGCGGAGGATCTTGGTGACAAGTGGATGGAGCTGCTGGATGAGTACAGGGGTGATGAGATAACCAATTTACCTGAGAGCAGGTACCAGTGGGCATCAATCCCTCATCTGTACTACGACTATTATGTATATCAGTACTCCGCAGATGTGGCGTATGCTGCATCTATAGCAGAGAGGATCCTCAGCGGTCAGGAGGGCGCCGTAGAGGACTACATTGATTTCTTAAAGCTTGGGGGATCTAGGCCGCCGGTAGAGCTTTTAAGTGAAGCGGGAATAGATCCTCTCGATACTGCGACCTATGATGCGGCTCTCAAATATTTCTCATCACTGGTGGATGAGTACCAGAAGCTGATTGAGAGCAGATAAAATATTTATCATGTTTTTTCCTTATTTTTATGGATATTTTTACTTTGTATGTTATTATGAGTAAGAATTAAGATGTAGTATCGATAATTATGTACTTTTGATAGAGGAGACAGACCAAATGCACCATTTGGATCAGGAAGAAAAAGAGATCATAAAGAGATTCCTGGATGTTAAGGACTACGATCCCAATGCCTTTGACCCTGAATTTCTGAATGAGCTTGAAGCAGATAAAGAGTACCAGGAAATACTTACCATGTACGGAGGAGAGATCCTTACATCGGAGATGTATCAGAGGCTTAAGAGCTTTATTCAGCACGGCAATGTGACGGTCTATGAGCACTGCATTCACGTTGCGCTGTGTGCTATCAAGCTCAACCGCAAGATGGGCATAGGAGGAAGGGAGAGAGAGCTCATAAGAGGAGCACTTCTCCACGACTATTTCCTGTACGACTGGCACGACGGTGAGGCCCCGGGTAATATCCATCCCAAGCTCCACGGCTTTTACCATCCGGGAATAGCCCTTAAAAACGCCACCAGGGATTTTACTCTCTCAGAGAGGGAGAAGGACATCATCAAAAAGCACATGTGGCCATTGACAGTTAAGCCGCCCAGGTGCAGAGAGGCGTGGGTTGTGTGCATGGCAGACAAATATGCGTCAACCCTGGAAACCCTTAAGATAAGAAAAGGAAAGATAAGAGTCAATTATGCCTGATATTTACCAGGAGCTTTGTAAACTGGCAGACAGCGGAATGTATCCGTTTCATATGCCGGGACATAAACGCAATCTTGAAAGCACCCCGTTAAAGGGTGCTTTTCGTTGTGATATAACGGAAATTGATGATTTTGACAACCTTCATGACGAGAAGGGACTTATCCTTGAAGCTGAGGAAAGAGCCAATGAACTGTACGGGGCAGATAAGACGTTCTTTCTGGTAAATGGCAGCACTTCGGGAGTTCTTTCTGCTGTATCCTGCGCACTTAAGGAGGGAGGCAGGATACTGGCGGCGAGAGGAAGTCACCGGTCCTTTTATCACGCCGCATATCTAAGAAGGCTTGAAATTTCATATCTTCCGGCCAGGATCCTGTCGCCCTTCGGGATATATGACAGCATAACGGCAGAAGACGTAAAGGCAGCCCTGGAAAAAGAGCCCGATGCAGAGGCGGTGTTTATCACTTCGCCCACCTATGAGGGACGATGCTCTGATGTAAGGGGGATAGCTAAGATCTGCCACGAAAGAAAGATCCCCCTGATCGTGGACGCGGCCCATGGGGCTCACTTCGGAATGGGAGAGGGGGTGCCTGAAAGTGCTGTTTTGCAGGGAGCGGATATTGTGATCCACTCACTTCATAAGACACTTCCCTCCATGACTCAGACAGGGCTCATACATGTCAAGGGATCACTGATCGATCCGGATCTTTTAAAGAGGTTCTTAAGAATATACCAGTCCAGCAGTCCATCCTATGTGCTGATGGCATCCATTGATCTTTGCATAAGATATATGGTGGAAAACAAAAGGGATTTTGTGGAAAACCTGCTTAAGTACAGGGAAAAGATCGAGGAAGGTGTCAGAAACTGCCGAAAAGTCAGGATAATGAGCAAAAACATCCTGCAGGATCCGTCAAAAGTCCTTGTTTATGTGGACTTTGGGGGTATGACAGGTCAGCAGTTATATGATATACTTCGTGAGGAGTATGCCCTTCAGCCGGAGATGTCCGGGGATGTGAGCGTTCTTCTCATAATAACCGGGTGGGATACCACTGAGGGGATAGACAGGCTCATCAGGGCTTTAAATGAGATCGACAGAAGGCTACAGGATAAAGAAGCCAAAGATCTTAGCGGGATGACAGTGACCGGATTTGAGCTTCCAAAAGTCAGAGAGCCTCTGTCCATGGCCTGGGATATGGCAAAAGAGTCTGTTCCTCTTGAAAAGGCACAGGGCAGGATAGCAGGAGAGTTTGTTAACCTGTATCCGCCGGGAATACCTCTTTTGACACCGGGAGAAGAAATAAGCGGTAAGCTGTTGCAGGATATAGCAGGGTATATACAGGAAGGTAGAAACCTTCAGGGGATAGAATTCTACGAAAACGGGGAAAATAAGGGTATAATAGGAAGTAGGAGAGAGATAATATGCGTAAAACAAAGATAATCTGTACCATTGGTCCGGCCAGTGAGAGCGAGGAGAAGTTAAGGGAGCTGATGATGGCCGGCATGAATGTAGCCAGGTTCAACTTTTCCCATGGCTCCCATGATGAGCACAGAAGGAAATTTGAGAGGATCAGGAAGCTACGGGACGAGCTCGACATACCGGTTGCCACAATGCTGGACACCAAGGGACCGGAGATCAGACTTAAGGATTTTGAAAAGGGCAAGGTACAGCTGCAGGCAGGACAGAGCTTTACTCTTACTTCCAGGGATGTGACAGGTACAGAGAGTGAGGTTTCCATCACTTACAAGGAGCTGACCAAGGACTGCAAGGCAGGAATGATGATCCTTTTGGACGACGGCCTTATTGAGCTTCACGTAGAAAAGGTAACTGACACAGATATTGTCTGCACAGTAGTCAACGGAGGGCCCATCTCTGACAAGAAGGGCGTGAATGTTCCGGGAGCCGAGCTTTCCATGCCATACCTCAGCGAGCAGGACAGAAGTGATATTATCTTTGGCTGCGAGCAGGGCTTTGATTTTGTGGCAGCTTCCTTTGTAAGGACCAAAGATGATGTCCTTGCCATAAGAGAGATCTTAAAAGAGAAGAACAGCCCCATGAAGATAATTGCCAAGATCGAGAGTACCCAGGGTATAAACCACTTAGAGGAGATCCTTGATGTGGCAGACGGTATCATGGTTGCCAGAGGCGACATGGGCGTCGAGGTTCCTTTTGAGGAGGTTCCGGTCCTTCAGAAGAAGATGATAAAGATGGCTGAGGCTGCGGGCAAATATGTCATTACAGCCACACAGATGCTGGATTCCATGATCCATCACCCAAGGCCAACAAGGGCGGAGTGCACGGACGTAGCCAACGCCATTTACGACGGAACAACAGCCATCATGCTCTCAGGCGAGACAGCAGCAGGCGACTATCCTGTGGAGGCCTTAAAGACAATGGCCAGGATCGCAGAGAGAACAGAGGCAGATATAGATTATGTGGGAAGGCTCAAGAAGAGGGACTACGCTCCCAGCGATGACACCACAGCAATTTCCCACGCAACCTGCAGCATAGCGGCAGAGGTTGGAGCAGACGCCATCGTTACAGTCACCATGTCAGGTTTTACAGCAAGCATGGTTTCCATGTACAAGCCCAACTGTCCCATAATTGCCTGCACCATCAACCCTACAGTCTGCAGACAGTCCAACCTCATGTTTGGAGTTGCACCTCTTCACATCAGGCAGGAGGACACTGCCGACGAGCTTTTCAGGGAGGCCCTGAGCGCAGCCAGAAATGCAGGATACCTTAAGAGCGGAGACAAGGTGGTGCTTACAGCAGGAGTTCCTCTGGGAATCCCCGGAAGGACCAACATGATAAGAGTAGAAGAGATCTGATAAGACAGGACAGGCAGATGGACAAGGGCAGGATTTTCCTACTGATGGGCAAGAGCACATCGGGGAAGGACACTATCTACAGGAATTTAATATCGGACAAGGAGCTGTCCCTGAAAAAGGTCGTGCCCTACACCACAAGGCCCAAGAGGTCCGGAGAGACAGACGGGGTTCAGTATTTCTTTAAATCAGAGGAAGAGTATCTCGAGCTCAGGGACAAAGGCCTTATCATCGAGGAGAGGACCTACCACACCAAGTATGGGGAGTGGAGGTACTTCACCGTGGACGACGGGCAGATAAACCTTTCGGAGGGTGATTATCTGGTTATAGGGACCCTTGAATCCTTCTGCTACTTCAGGGATTATTTTGGAAAAGAAAAGGTTGAACCCCTTCTGATCGATGTGGACGCAAGGACAAGGCTGCTTAGGGCCATGCACAGAGAAGAGAAGCAGGAAAAGCCCAGGTACGATGAAATGTGCAGGAGATTCCTTGCGGATGAAGAGGATTTCTCCGAGGAAAGAATCAGTCAGGCAGGGGTTAGTACCAGGTTTAGCAATAACGGCAGGATCGAGGACTGCATCGACGAGATCAGGCAGCGGATCCTTGAGATAAAGACCCTTTGAGGATAACAGGAGCAGCAGGGAGGTCTTTTTATGGATATTAAGATCAACAATATCACTCAGCCATCGCAGGTGGCCCAGCCGGATGCAGCCCAGGAGGCGGCAGGGGACTTTAAGTTTGTCCTGACCAGCAAACTCCAGGATACGGATCTGGCGGAGCGCCTGAACCTTATGATGCAGGACATCATCCAGCAGGGAGACAGGATATCAAAGAGAAACGACATCAAGGACATGCAGCGCTACAGGATCCTTATCAAGGACTTTATGAATGAGGTGGTGACCAGGAGCCATGTCTTTTCCAGGGAGAACTTTCTTGACAGGAAGGGACGACACAGGGTCTACGGAATCATCAGGCAGGTGGACAAGGAGCTGGATGAGCTGGCTCAGGAGCTTGTGAAGGATGAGTGCAACCACATCGATATCCTTGCCAGGATCGGGCAGATACAGGGGCTGCTTCTGGATATTTTTACTTAAGGGGAGTTATAAATGGCGGATTTTGCCGATATTTACGATCAGGAACAGATGAAGGAGCACATGCAGCATGCTCTTAAGACGGGGAAGGTTTCCCACGCATATATAATCTCGGGGGAGAACGGCTCAGGCAAGGAGCTGGTGGCAGGTGTATTTGCCAAGGCGCTGCAGTGTGAGAACAGATCTGAAAAAGAGGGTCTTATTGAGGCCTGCGGAGAGTGCCCCTCCTGTATAAAGGCGCTCTCAGGGAATCATCCTGACATCATAACCATTACCCATGAAAAAGAAAATAGCATAGGTGTGGACGACATCAGACAAAAGCTCAGGGACGATGTTGTCATAAAGCCCTATGAGAGCAGATACAAGATCTATCTTATACCCGAGGGGGAAAAGATGACCGTGGCGGCGCAGAACGCACTCCTGAAGACTTTGGAGGAGCCGCCGTCTTATATAATCATCATTATTCTCACCAGTAATATCAACGCATTTTTACCCACCATTATCAGCAGATGCATTGTTCTGCCCATGAAGCCTGTTAAGGACGATATCATAAAGAAGTACCTCATGGAGAAGTGCCAGGTGGTGGACTACAAGGCAGAGCTGTCAGCAGCCTTTGCCAGGGGCAATATCGGTAAGGCCCTGGACCTTGCCTCCAACGAGAGGTTTGAGAGACTAAAGAACGAGACCATAGACCTGATCGCCAGGATGGGGAACCTGGAGATTCACGAGATGATGGACAGGGTGCACCTGTTGCTTACACCTGAAGAGGATAAGGACAAGAGCGGCAAGAAGGATGTAGACATGAGGCAGTATGAGGATTTCATGGACATACTGACCTTCCTGTTCAGGGATATGCTGGTCTACAAGGCCACAGGAAGCGATAGTCACTTGATTTTCACTGATAAGGTATCGTATATTAGTAGTGTCACTCCCAAATGCAGCTATGAAGGCATAAACAGCATGATCAGGGAGATGGAGACAGCAAGGAGCCGCATAGACTCCAATGTAAATATGGATTTGGCCCTGGAGCTGATGCTTCTGGGCATTAAGGAGCATTTATGACCAAAGTTATCGGCGTTAGATTCAGAACAGCCGGCAAGATATATTTCTTTTCACCGGGCAAGTACACAGTTAAAAAGAACGACCACGTCATAGTGGAGACGGCCCGTGGAATCGAGTACGGAACCGTTGTTACAGGGATACAGGAGATTGAGGACGAGAAGGTGGTAAAGCCCTTAAAGACGGTCCTTCGGACAGCGAGTCCAAGAGATGATGAGCAGGAGAAGGCCAACAGGGAAAAAGAAAAAGAGGCCTTCAGAATCTGCATCGAGAAGATCAGGAAGCACAATCTTGAGATGAAGCTCATCGATGCGGAGTACACCTTTGATAACAACAAGATCCTCTTCTACTTTACCGCAGACGGAAGGATCGACTTCAGAGAGCTGGTCAAGGACCTGGCAGCAGTGTTCAAGACAAGGATAGAGCTAAGGCAGATAGGCGTCAGGGACGAGACCAAGATAATAGGCGGCTACGGCATCTGCGGAAGGCCTCTTTGCTGCCACTCATATCTGTCAGACTTTGTGCCGGTTTCCATCAAGATGGCCAAGGAGCAGAGTCTTTCACTTAATCCCACCAAGATATCGGGAGTCTGCGGAAGGCTTATGTGCTGCCTCAAGAATGAGGAGGATGTATACGAGGAGCTGAACCGCAAGATGCCGGGAGTTGGCGATTTCTGCACTGCCAAGGACGGTCTTTCGGGAGAGGTTTCCAGTGTCAATATCCTCAGGCAGACAGTTAAGATCCTGGTGGATGTGGACGATGAGAAAGAGGTTCACGAGTACAAGCTCGAGGAACTGGAGTCTATCAAGAAAAAGCAGAAGAGAAAGAACGGCAAGAAGAATTCTCAGGAAGATGCAGACATCAAAGAGCTGGAGAAGCTTGAGAAGATAGAAAAGAAGGAAGGTAAATCCAAGCTTGGGGACAATTGATCTTAAGCCTACAGAGAGGCTTGATGATCTCCAGAGAAACGGCCTTAAGATAATCCAGGATCCGGACCGGTTCTGTTTTGGAATGGATGCGGTTCTTTTGTCCGGATTTGCAGCCTGTCCCCAGGGGGGAAGGGTGCTGGATCTGGGAACGGGAACAGGCATCATCCCCATACTGATGTCAGCCAAGACACAGGCCTTGGAGCTGGTAGGACTGGAAGTTCAAGAGGACAGTGCGGACATGGCCGCAAGGAGTGTTGCACTCAATGATCTGGAGGCGAAGATTAAAATAGTACAGGGCGATATTAAGGAGGCAGGGCAAATTTTTGACGCTGCCTCTTTTGACGTTGTTACATCCAATCCGCCCTACATGATAGGAGGGCACGGCCTGCAGAACCCGGACTCCCCCAAGGCCATCGCGCGGCATGAGGTGCTGTGCGACCTGGAGGATGTGGTAAGGGCAGCAGCCAGGTGCCTTAAGAGCGGGGGCAAGTTCTACATGGTGCACAGGCCCTTCAGGCTCTCTGAGATAATGGTGGTTATGCATGAGTACAAGCTTGAGCCCAAGCGCATGCAGCTGGTATACCCCTACGCAGACAAGGAGCCCACCATGGTCCTCATAGAGGGGGCCCGCGGTGGCCGCCCCCGCCTCACCGTAGAGAAGCCCCTTATCATATACGAGGCTCCCGGGAAATATACGCCCGAGATCTACGATATTTACGGGTATTGAATCATTTCGGAATAGGACGGCTCCCCCGGCGGAGGCAAAAATACATAACGTCGCTCGTAGTTCTGAGCACTGCGAAAAGCCAATTCGGGGAATTGTCTTTTCTCCGTAGAACTAAAATCGCTCCTTATATGTATTTTTGCCTCCGCCGGGCGAGCCTGTGTATCGGAAGGCGTTTGGTACGAGCCATTAGATGTGTAAGTATATGTAAAATGAGGGGTGGGGAAAAAGATAGTTGGTCTCTCGCAGGGCCTTTTGGGCAGAGCACCTGGCGAAGTATTGTTGAGCCTGGTGCGAGCCATGGGTGGCCACTTGACGAGGTATTTTACGAGTCTAGTGGGGCATCCCTGAGACGGCCGGTACTTAGCGAGGTCTTTTCGAGCTTAGTACCGTTGCCAGCCGAGAGGAGCGAAAGCGTCCCAAGAAGACCAACTACTTTTCCCACGCCCCGGGGTATATCACTCGACAAGGAGACGCAATGGCAGGAAAACTATATTTGTGTGCAACGCCCATAGGCAATCTGGAGGACATGTCCTTCAGGGTGCTGGAGACCTTAAAGAGTGTGGATCTGATTGCGGCGGAGGACACCAGAAACAGCATAAAGCTCCTTAATCATTTCGACATCCATACCGAGATGACCAGTTATCATGAGTATAATAAGTATGACAAGGCCCGGTACCTGATCCAGAAGATGCAGGAGGGTACGGACATTGCCCTTATTACTGACGCAGGGACACCGGCAATTTCGGATCCGGGAGAGGTGCTGGTGGCAGAGTGCCACAAGGCCGGGATCACAGTGACATCCCTTCCGGGGCCTGCGGCCTGTATTACGGCGCTGACTCTTTCTGGGCTTCCCACCAGGAGATTCTGCTTTGAGGGATTTCTTCCTTCGGCGGCGGAGGACAAGAAGGAGCGAAGGCGTATCCTGGAGGACCTTAAGGATGAGAGCAGGACCATGATCGTCTATGAGGCGCCGCATCATCTGCGGGCAGTTCTGGATGACCTGTTTGAGGTTCTTGGAGATCGCAGGATCTCAATCTGCAGGGAGCTCACCAAGAAGTTTGAGGAGGTCAGGCCAACTACGCTACAGGAAGCCATCTCTTTTTACAAAGATAATGAACCCCGGGGAGAGTATGTCCTGGTCATTGAGGGAAAGAGCCTTAAGGAGCAGGAGGAGGAAAAGAGACTCTCTTTCCTGGAGATGAGTATCAAGGAGCACATGAAGCTGTATGAGGACAAGGGCATTTCCCACAAGGAAGCCATGAAACTGGTGGCAGCAGACAGAGGTGTGGGAAAAAGAGATATATACCAGGCCCTTCTTGATAAATAGGAATTGAATAGAGGGAGGAACTTATCATGGAAGAGAAGAAAAGTATAGCCAAGAGACCGCCCATGGGCTGGAACAGCTGGGACTGCTTCGGCGCCGCGGTGACAGAAAAAGACCTTCTTGAAAATGCCGAATACATGGCGAAGCATTTAAAGAGCTTCGGCTGGGAGTATGTTGTATGCGACATACAGTGGTATGAGCCCCATGCCGATTCCCATGAGTATCACAAGTTTACTGAGCTTACCATGGATGAGTATTCAAGGCTCATGCCTTCGGTGGAAAGATTTCCTTCCGCAAAGGGCGGAAAGGGCTTTGGACCTATTGCAGACAGGATCCATGAGATGGGACTTAAGTTCGGAATTCATATCATGAGAGGCATTCCCAGGCAGGCGGTACATGGGAATATGCCGATCCTTGGCACCAGCGCCACTGCAAGGGACATCGCCCATCCTTCATCTATCTGCAAATGGAACACTGATATGTACGGAGTTGATCCCGGCTCTGAAGGTGCGCAGGAGTACTATGACTCCATATTTAAGCTGTATGCCCAGTGGGGTGTGGACTTTGTGAAGGTAGACGACATCGCCAGGTGCGATTATGCCCCTGAGGCTCCCGGCGCAGCCAGGGATGAGTTAAAGCTCATAAGAAATGCCATAGACAACTGCGGAAGGGACATGGTGCTCAGTATCTCACCGGGACCGGCAAGCCTTGAGGATAAGGATTTCCTCTTAGAGAACGCCAACATGTGGCGGATGACAGATGATTTCTGGGATGACTGGAAGCTTTTGTATGACATGTTCGACAGGGCTAAGGCCTGGGAGGGCGTGGGCTGCAAGGACCACTGGCCTGACTGCGATATGCTTCCTCTGGGGAGGCTCTGCGTCCTTGAAAAGGAAGGCGGCGGAAGGGATACAGCTCTTTCCCGGGATGAGCAGAAGATAATGATGGCGCTGTGGTGCATCTTCAGATCTCCACTTATGTTTGGAGGAGATCTTAGAGAGTGTGATGAGTTCACCCTTTCTCTTCTTACCAATGAAAGGCTTCTTGAGATGCACAAAAAGGGCCGCAAGCCCAGGCAGGTCTACAGAAAGAAGGACCTGGTCATCTGGAGGAGCAGGGCCAAGGACGGCAGGATCTTTTTGGCCATCTTTAACATCGGGGAAAAGACCATGAGCCACAAGATAAAGTTCAAAGACCTGGGACTTGAGGGAACGGAGGCAAAGGCTGTTGACATCTTCAGTGGCATGAGTGGTATAGTAAAAGACAGAGAGAGCGTAGAGATGAATCCCCACACTGTGGAGTGCTATGAGATAGAGGCTCCAGTGGAAGTCGAGATATATCAGCCCATTGAAGGCGAGCTTTGAAATTCAACAATATAAGGAAAATCAAATTCCTGACTCAGAAAAAGAGCCATTTACTATTCCTAAGGGGTAGTAAATGGCTTTTTTGATGCACAAGACCGGCAAGCGAATGGATGCTTGCATAAGGAAAAATATAACTGCCGGGCAAACAGTAAAGAAAATATTAAACAATTCTTAAATTATCGATATATCGGACGTGCCACAGGGACCTGCATTGTATAATTGACTTGCAAAAATCTATACATTCTTGGATTAAAAATCCAAGAATGTGGCAACCAAGCCATTAGAGTCGACTTCGTCGAAGGGCTTGGTTGCTGCTGAATCATATCGGCACGAAACCCGCAGTAAATGCGTGTTTCTGCAATTTCATCTAAGAAGTCATACTGCTCACGGATGAGCAGTTTACGGTTTACTGTATTGAAAGACAGGCAGGAGGTACTATGGACGGATTTAGAGAGTTTAATCAGAAGGCGGATGTAGAGAGAAGGTTACTGACCCGCAGTGACAGGATCATTGTGGCCACCAGGCTTGACAAGGCTGAGAGGCCAGCGGGATATGACGAGAACAGGTATTCGCTTCAGGCAGTCAAAAAAGAGATATCCATGGTGGATATGCTCCTTAACCTGCCCCAAAACAGACTAAAACTGACCGATCCGGAAAGATATCAGCTGAGACTTTTACAAAACAGAGATAACAGCCATATGCTCTTAAATGATAAAAAATTTGGCGGCGACAGTACCCGGATGGGGCTGATAAAGGACGATCTGGCAAAGCTTGAATCATTTCTTGCAGAAGCAGGTAAGGAGATCAACGCAGAAAGACTTGCTGAGGCAGAGAGTCTGTACGATGCTGCTCTTTTAAAGTGCCAGGATTATATCGATAACAAAAATCCCTGGTTTTCAAAGGGCAAGGAGCGCCTTCGCATGGTAAAAGAGACAAAGCTAAGGCTCTCCGAGGAGAGAAAATATCTATCTGCCGCCAGACAGATGCAGGCAAAGACTAAAGATATTTTTTCATTGGATGCCTGTGTCCGTGACGTCCTTTTGAAAGGACAGAGAAATATTGACAGCAGCAAGGCAGCAAGCAAAGAACTTATCCCGGAAAAACTCACCTGGGAAGATTATGCTTCCATGGTAACACAGGACCTTACGGGCTCTGTCACCTTTTCGGATAAGGGGCTTAAGATTGCTGAATCCGATGCAGAGACAATAGAAAACAGGAAAGTAAAGGAACAGTTCCTGGAGGTCATAAAGACACGCATTGGTAAGGATAAGATCACCAAGGACATGGAACTGCGCATAAGAAAGAGACTGGGAATAGACAGCTCTGCCTTCGAGTCCGGGCCCATGTCCAAGGAATCATTAAAAGATATCTTCGAAATGGTCTCTGAGGACGCCTCGCTTGTAACATCAATTCTCAGTAAAGAAGAACCCCAGGAAGCTGAAAAGCCGGAGGACAATTCGCCGGCTGTTCATTATGCTCTTGCCAAGGCAGTAAACAGGTATATTGTAACTAAGGAGGATGAGGCCGCAATCTCCAGAGATACACAGCAGACCAGAAAGGGCCTCGGAGAAAATCTGATGTCCATAGTGCTTGCAGCGAGGGAGATTGGAGAAAATATTCCGCCTCTGACTAAGGAGCAGCTGGAGAAGCTGGCTATCTTCGATCTGGGAAAGCTTCGAGATGAAGTCTTTAACCAGATGGAGGATATTTACAACATGGCTGTTGTGGTAAGTGGGGGCAATTACAGCCTGTATAAGAACCTTGCCGTGAACGATGAAATTGTTATTAAGTTGTCTGCACGTATCATTTCTAAGGCTGCGACACAGTCCGAGGCCTTAAGCAACCTGGTAAAGGATACGGAGCTGGCTCTTTTTAAAGAGCAAATGGCCTTTGAACTGGCGGCAAAAAAGATTGAAGACGAAGAGCCCAATGATATAGAGACCAAGGACAAAGAGCTCAAGGACGTAGAACTCAAGGATAAAGCCCCTTCTATGGCAGAGAAGCTTAAAGAAGGCGTTGAAAAAATGTCAAGGCTAAATGAGCTTTCATCCCTTGGGAATGAAGGCTTTGATGAGCTTGTCAAAAAGACTGAGGCACTTAAAGATGCCGATAAGGATAAGACACTTAAATCCGGCATCGATTCACTGAAGACACTCGCAACTGATCTTAGGAATATCAGGGAAGCTCAGAATAAGGCAATCCTTAATGGTGCCGAAAGCATAAAGGTGCTTTTGTTTGGATATAATGTGCACTACAACAGGGCAAAAAATATCAAGGCGTTATTCTTTAAGGAAAATGGTGAGATAGACAAGGCAAAAATATCCGCAATGGAGAGAGCAGCAGAAGCTCTTAAGGGAAGTCGCTTTGAGGTCGGATTTAAGGAAGCCAAAAAACTTCTGGTAGACGAAAAATTTGACCTATACGCTTATATAGACGGAATCATAAAGAGCTGTAAGGCGTCATCATATAAAAGAGCTGTTTTCCAAAAGCCTGAAGCCTTCAGGGACAAAACTGCCCAGGAACAGGATAAACTTTTATTGGGCTTTGATAAACAAAAGCAGCTGGTGCTGTCTTCCTTTATGATGAGAGACGATTTCACAAAACTGATCAGCAGTAAAAAGGACAAGACCGCCAGGGACATTGCCAATATCAAGGAAGTCTTAAAGAGTTTTCCAAAAAATACGCCATATGGCGTGGATGTTTCCATAGGCGCTGTGTCATTTTGCATTATGCAGAAGGAGAATAATGATCTGTATATCATCATGGATCGCAAACAGGTTCCCCTTTCTTTTAGTGCTGCCTTTCTGGTATCGCAGATTGAACAGAATATAACCCGGAACATAGCTCTCTACGGCAAAAAGGAGAGAGACAATGTATTAAAGGATGCTGACAGTTTATCAGACACAGAAGATGTACTTACACAGAGATCACTATATATTAACGTCCTCTCCCATGAGGCAAAGTGTACCACAGAGGAATTGTCACATCTTTCTCTGAACGAACTTAAGAGCTACGGCAATGCCCTGGTTAATGGAAACATGACAGGCGAAGCCATAAAGAGCGAAATAAGAAATAAGTACAATCCTGCGCTTATCAACGGAGCAGAGGCCCTTGACCTGATGAATATGGTGGGGAACATCAATGCTGATGAGCTGAAGGGCATGGTGGTCTACAGCAACGAAGAAAAGGAAAAGATCGTCAAGGAAGATAAATTCAAGGCAGTAAATGATCATGTGGAGGAAAAGTCATGGACCGGAAATGAGCTTAAGGTTAAGAACTTTATAACAGATCTTATCTTTTCCGAAGAGACCTGGCAGGCAGACACAACGGTCACCAAACCCGGAAAGCGCCTCTTTGACGTTGTACGGAAACACACCGATATTATAGCCGAGCTGGTTGTTGATAAAAAGCTTATGGATAGTGTCCTCCAAAAGCTGCCGCTTCCCGGGGAGACCATTGAGTCTTTAGGCAGCTCTGAAAAGCAGCTGGGGATAAAAAATGAAATTAAAGATTCGCTTAATGCCTTTTTGGAATCAGACAAAGTGAAAGACGCCATTTCGAAGATCCAAGGCACATTAACAGCCGACAAAGTCAAAAAGACTCTTGACGCCCAGTTAACGGCTTTGTCATTAAGTGAAAAAGCTATTGAAGCAAGCTTTAAACCGCTGGAAGAAAAAATCGATACTGTGGTGATTCAGGCGGTCGATTCAATCCAGGAGACAACACTTATTCTGGCAAAGGAGATGTTTGGCGAAGAAGAGGGCATAGAATACAGATACCAGGAGCAGCCAAGAAGGATGTTCCAGGATCTGCTTACTCATTCTTCAATCCTTGACAACGCAAACAATCCGGAGGCTCTTAAGGCTGCCCTTGTGAGCCTGCTTAAAAAGCATTCCGGAGGACTTGCACAGTGCATTTACAAGCCGGGGTATGTAAGGGATTTTATAAAAGAAGTTCCTGAACCTGAGGATAAAGATGAGCTTGAAAAATTTCAGGCTGCCAGGGATATCATTGGAAAGGCCATGGACACCTTTGCAATGATGCTTAACAGATCACATAAAGAGGAGCTTCTTAAGGACCATATGATCAAGGAGCAGCCCGAGGATAAAGAGAAGAATATCCGTGTTAACAATGACGTGAGGCTAAGGCTTGAAAAGATGATGGATGATCAGCCCGAAGGTCTTTTGGATGATCTGTTTTCTGCTGTGCAGAGATCTGCCCAGTCCCTCAGGGAGGAAGTAAAGGATCCCAAGGAGGAAGGAATAACATATTCGGAGAAAAAGAAACGTATCGAAGCCGGCGGAAGGAAGCTTAACAGGATCATCGCACAGACCGCTGCAGGCGACAGGGGCCAGGGTAAGTTTATCAAGCTCATTTTCTCCAACTATTTTAAGAGCGTATCCGTACAGGATAAGCGCTCCATGCTGGCTTCAGCTTTAAGGGAGGCTAAGAGCCTTAGGGTAAAAGACAGCTATGGAAATAAGGAAGCCAAGCAGAGCGCACTTGACAGTGCCATTGCGAAAAACTATATCGGAGGCTTTTTAAAGGGGGCAGGACCACTTCTGCAGAAGATGCTGCAGGGTATGCCCACAGATATGCTTCCGCCGGAGCTGAAGGGCGCCATAGATGACATGAAGAGCAATCTGTCTCCTATTCCGGAAAAGATTGTTCAGGCTCAGATGGCGGGTATAGTCCAGGGCTCAAAAGGCAAGATCCAGAAGATACAGGTGGACAAGTCACTGGGTGCAGCCTCTGTTGGACAGGCATTTTTGTGCAGGCTCTTCGGACCGGGGCTTCCTGAAGACGGCAAGGAGGTAGTAATCAAGCTCCTTCGCCCCGATGTCAGAAACCGTATGCTCAGGGAAAAAGCTGTCATGCTTGAATGTGCCGACAAGACCGATAAGAATCACGGCATGAAAGATACCTATGAGGGAATGCTGGAAAGGATAGAGGAAGAACTGGATCTGACCATAGAGGCATCCAACGTAAAGAAGGGAGAGATCTATAACTCAGCTAAGAAGACGGTAGAGACCATGAAGCTCAGTGATATTATTTCACCAAGCCCAACAGTCATGGTCATGGAAAGAGCTCCGGGAGTTACTCTGGATCAGTATATACGTGAATCAGAGAAGGAGATCGATGAGCTTCTGAAAAAATACATTAAGAGAGAAAAATATGGACCAAAGCTTAATTCCGACGGCTCATATGTCCTTGAGGTCAACAGAGAAACTATTGGAAGTATGCAGGCTGACAGAGAAGCGCTGTCCAAAAAGCTGATCGAGCTCAGAAAACGTCAGAGCCATCTGATCGAGCTGTCCAAAGAGTGGGTTCAGGAGGGCGTCTTCGGAAAAGGCTTTTACCATGGGGATCTCCATTCCGGAAATATCATGATAAGTGATGAAAAGGCTACTGTCATTGACTTTGGTAATGCCACAACTCTTACCTCTGACCAGCAGAAGCAGATCATCCGAATGATATCCGCAGCATCCGTAGGCGACTGGGAGGGCTTCAGGTCCGGTTATCATGCTCTTTTACCCAAGGACAGGGAAAATGTATATCAGCAGAACAGAGATGCGCTGGGAAAGGCTTTCAAGGAAGTGTTTGAGCTTGGTGACTTCAAGTATGCCGGACAGCGAATCGGTGCAGCACTGCTTCGTGCGCAGGAGCTGGGACTTCAGCTCCCGGCAGCGATCCAGAACTTCTCTCAGTGTCAGCTGCGACTGCAGAATTCGGTAAATGATATAAATGAGCAGATCAGACGGATACAGATCAATATTTCCAAGTTTGACAGTATAGATGTGACACACGGCGACTTTAATCCTGAGCTTGTCCTGCGAAAAGATGCTGATTCAGAGTCTTTGTACACCGTGAGAATTCGGAGGGAGGCCCAAAGAATCGGAATCCCTTCAGAAGAGGATTATAAAGAGTTTGCAAAGCTGCTGGATGGAACAAATGATCCGGAGCTTGCCCAGTTCCAAGACCAATATATGTTTGACTATAAGGATATGATATCGATGCAGGAAGATGTAGTATTCTTCAAGGAGTTTACTAACTCAATCCTTACAGTAAAAGATAAAAAGGAAAGGGACAATCTGCTGACCGGTCCAAAGAAGTCGGATTATGTAAGAGCTCAGGGCATCATTGGAAAGTACAATCTGAAAATAGATTCTTATCAGTTTAAACGCATATGTGAGGATCCGGACACCGGTACGCGAGACCTGGAAATCGCAGTTTCCACCCTGGAACGGAAAGCCGGCGATGCTAAGGCGGCCGGTCTGTCCGATAGCTTCCAGACTCTTCTTGAAGAGTACAAGACCATGAAGAGTAACCCTGACGTAAAGAAAGAGGAGCTTGAAGAAAAGAAAAAAGCTCTTTTCGAGGAATACAAGAAAGTACACGAAATATACTTTACGACAAACAGCATTTACATAAAGCCTGTCGAACTGTTATCAAAAATGGAGAATTACTCGTGGAATTATGAGAAGAAAACAGATCATATTGCACTGGAACTGAAGGCATATTTTGAAGATAAGGAATGCAAGGGTGATGAGCTTAAGATCGCTTATGATAAATATCTGGAAGAGGTAAAGAGACTTGAAAAGGAGCGAGAGGACAAGGTAGCTGAACTGGAGGGAAAAGCCGAGACTTATGAAGAGAAAAGGCGGATTTTTGTAAAGCGCGAGGATAGCAAGGAATGTCAGGAGCTAAAAGAAAAGTTTATTGCAGCCTATAGGGAATCAGCGGCGCTTCGCTTCAAAAAACTGGCAGGCTTCAACGAGAAGTACAGCCACCTGAATTCTCTGAGGGAACCGGACAATTTCTTGGATGTTATGGGTGAGGTGATCATGGATAACCTCAAATCTGCGATCCTTAAACTGGGCACTTATGCTGTTAAGTATCGCAAGAAGCTGATGGAGCAGACCGGATGATCTGGCAGTGCGGGATCAATTATGAAAACAATGGACTGACCTAAGGAGGAAAGAACAGATATGGATATCAGATTGGTAAAGATCGAAAAGTCTGAGATAAGCTTTTTTGAACAGTTGGATCCCCTTTTTATACTGGAGAGGATCATTCTTCCTGAGTACTTCGCCATGGCTGCGGCCATACCCGGTATCGGAAGTGAGGAGGACACTCCTGTGGGGCTTATCGTTGGCCATTTATCCCAGGATACAGTCTATGTGGACTGGCTGTGTGTGGCGGAAGGCTACAGGGGTGAAGGCATAGGTGAAAAGCTCCTGGTCAGAACAATAGAAGCTGCAAAGAATGCCGGCAGCAGCTCTGTTATAGCCTGCTTTGACTCCCGGGTAGACAGGGAGGAGCTCTGCGCCCATGAGGAGATATATTTTAAGGAAAGAGATTTTTCCGGGTGGACTCCGCTGGAGGACGAATGGGAGATCCTTACAGGAGCTCTTTTGAAAAACTGCAGCGAAGGTGCCGATGATGGCATGAGGATGGAGCCGCTTACGGACTATTCAGAGCAAGAACGGCAGGAAATTCTTAAGGAGTGTCTGGAATCCCCTGAGGGTGCCAGGTTCATTCCTTATACCCTTGATATGATCGACTCGGACATAAGCTTTTTCTCCGAATATAAGGGAAAGGAGATAGCTGCTTTGTTTTCAGGACATGAAAATGTGGTATTTCCGCTGTTTCTGTCGGACACTGCGGATAGAGCAAAAGAGGCTCTGATAAAGGCAGCTGCCGGTGCCATCAAAAAGAAGTACGGGCCTGACTCAAGGGTGATCTTGAAAAAAGACAGCCACACAAGTACTTTCCCCCAGTGGATATTTGATAAGAAAAACATGATAGATTGCTGGGGATTGGAATATGAATTATAAACAGTTATTTTATAGAAAAATGCACTTAAAATTCTTGTGAAAAGGCTTGCTTTGTAGTATAAATGTAGTAGTGGCCGAAATTTGACCACCAACTATCAAGTGCTTCTGCAAATTGTCTGTATATTGATAGATGTCTCCACAATAATCCGACCATATTATTGGACAGCCAGATATGATATCAGATTTTTTGCAAAAAATATTTAAAAAAGAGAGGTCGTAAAATGGCAAACATTGATTTAACCCAGTATGGCATCACAGGTACAACCGAGATAGTTCACAACCCTTCATACGAGTTACTTTATGAAGAGGAGATGAAGGCTGATCTTACCGGATATGAGAAGGGCGTTGACACAGAGCTTGGTGCTGTTAACGTTATGACCGGTATCTACACAGGACGTTCTCCTAAAGATAAGTACATCGTAATGGATGAGAACTCCAAGGATACCGTGTGGTGGACATCTGACGAGTACAAGAACGACAACCATCCTATGAGCGAGGAAGTATGGGCTAAGGTTAAAGACCTTGCCAAGAACGAGCTCTGCAACAAGAGACTTTTCGTTG
>JAEEGL016768730.1_pt1 | contig 20640 bp, 16 predicted proteins | sample 9134231 | NCBI WGS metagenome assembly JAEEGL01 (sample SAMN16246548, study PRJNA631951) | gut metagenome | biome: gut microbiome; feature: rumen; material: fiber-attached | host: Bos | place: Iran: Karaj | collected 2018-10
ATACACGATCTTACTGAAAATTCGAGTGCCGCAGGCGCCCGGCTTGTTTCTATAAAACTTGTCGCCGAAAACGGAATGCTTACGCTTGAGATAGGCGATAACGGTAAAGGGATGAGTCCCGAAATGCTGTCTCGAGTGGAAGATCCTTTTACGACGAGCCGCACAGAACGTAAAGTCGGAATGGGGATACCTTTTTTTAAGCTTGCGTGCGAGCAGGCAGGCGGCGATTTTAAGATCACTTCCGAACCCGGAAAAGGGACGGAATTAAGAGGCAGATTCGTTATCGATAATATCGACAGGCTTCCTCTGGGAGACATAGGCGAAACCGTAGGAATGCTGATATATGAAAGTCCTGATCTGCATTATATCGTCACTTTAAAAACGTCTGACGATGAATTCGTATTCGATACGGACGAAGTGCGTGAGCAGCTTGAAGGAACGCCGATAAACGATTTTGAGATCGTGCAGTGGATCAAAGAGTACATAAATGAGGGTGTTTCAAATATTTTCGGAGGTGTATTAGATGAAATCACTTGAAGAGTTAAGAGCTCTTAAAGCAAAAGTAAAAAATGACATGAGCCTTAGAGACGGCGCTGACGATACCCGCGTGGTAGTCGGAATGGCGACCTGCGGTATTGCCGCCGGTGCGAGACCCGTTATGAACGCATTTGTCGAAGAAGTAAGCAAACGCAACATCAAAAACGTTCAGGTCACTATGACCGGCTGCATGGGACTTTGCAGACTCGAACCAATCGTAGAAGTAATTGACAAAGACGGAAATAAAGTTACGTACGTAAAAATGAATGCCGAGAAAGCAGCGCGCGTCGTTGCCGAGCATCTTGTTAATGGTCACGTTGTCAGTGAATATACCATCGGAGCGACCGCTCAGTAAACTGGAGGGAAAGACATGCAAATTTACAGATCACACGTACTGGTTTGCTCCGGTACGGGATGTACAGCTTCAGGTTCCGCCGGACTGTTTGACGAATTTGAGTCTCAGCTTAAAACAAACGGTCTCGAGAACGAAGTAAAAATCGTTAAAACCGGATGTTTCGGTCTTTGCGCCGAAGGTCCGATCGTAGTCGTCTATCCCGAGGGATCGATGTACTGCAGAGTAAAAAAGGAAGACGTTGCAGAGATCGTATCCGAACATCTTCTTAAAGGCCGTATCGTAAAACGTCTGCTTCAGGGTAACAATGAACAGGTTAAAGCTGCGGATGCTGAGAATACCGATTTCTTTAAGAAGCAGCTCAGGATCGCCCTTAGAAACTGCGGTAAGATCAATCCTGAAAACATTGACGAATATATTGCTGAAGACGGTTACGAAGCTCTCGGCAGAGTTATTACGACAATGACTCCCGAGCAGGTAATCGACATTATGCTTAAGTCTGGTCTTCGCGGACGCGGCGGCGCAGGATTCCCGACCGGAAGAAAATGGGATTTCGCAAGAAAGAGCGTATCTGATAAAAAGTACGTTTGCTGCAATGCCGACGAGGGCGACCCCGGTGCATTCATGGACAGATCAGTTCTGGAAGGCGACCCTCACGTGGTTCTCGAAGCTATGGCCATCGCAGGTTATGCTATCGGTTCCGACCAGGGTTATATTTATGTACGTGCTGAATATCCTATCGCAGTTAAGAGACTCGAGATCGCTATTAAGCAGGCTAAAGAGTACGGGCTTCTCGGTAAGAACATTCTCGGTACGGATTTCTCCTTCGATATCGAACTTAGACTTGGCGCAGGCGCCTTCGTTTGCGGCGAGGAAACCGCTCTTATGACTTCTATCGAAGGTCATCGCGGCGAACCCAGACCGAGACCTCCGTTCCCGGCCGTTAAAGGTCTGTTCCAGCAGCCCACGATCCTCAACAACGTTGAAACTTACGCAAACGTTCCGCGCATCATCCTCAACGGTGCAGAGTGGTTCTCTTCGATCGGTTCCGAACGCAGCAAAGGTACGAAAGTATTTGCTGTAGGCGGTAAGATCAATAACACCGGCCTTGTAGAGATTCCTATGGGCACGACGCTTCGCGAAGTCGTTTACGATATCGGCGGCGGCATCCCCAACGGAAAGAAATTCAAAGCCGCTCAGACCGGCGGACCTTCCGGCGGCTGCATTCCCGCAAGCCTGATCGACACTCCGATCGAATACGATACGCTTATTGAAATCGGTTCGATGATGGGTTCCGGCGGACTTATCGTTATGGATGAAGATACCTGTATGGTAGACCTCGCTAAATTCTTCCTTTCCTTCACGGTCGAAGAATCCTGCGGTAAATGCCCTCCGTGCCGTATCGGTACAAAGAGGATGTACGATATACTCGAAAAGATCACGAGCGGAAAAGGCGAGCTCTCCGATATTGACGACCTGTACGCCCTTGCAAGCGCGATAAAGAATTCGGCGCTGTGCGGACTCGGTCAGACCGCTCCAAACCCCGTTCTCAGCACACTTCGCTACTTCAAAGACGAATATATTGCCCACGTAGTGGATAAGAAGTGCCCCGCAGGCGTCTGCAAGAATCTCCTTCAGTACAAGATCGTTGCCGACAAATGCCGCGGCTGCAGCCTGTGCTCGAAGAAATGCCCTGTCGGTTGTATCAGCGGCGAGATCAAGAAGCCGTTTGTGATCGACCAGTCCAAGTGTATCAAGTGCGGAACCTGTATGGATACATGTAAGTTCGGCGCTATCGTTAAGGAATAATGGAGGCGGAAACATGAAAACAGTTAATATTAAAATTGATGGCGTAGCGCTCACCGTGCCCGAAGGTACCACTGTACTCGAAGCCGCAAGAATGGCTAACGTCACTATACCTACTCTGTGCTTCCTTAAAGATATCAACCAGATCGGCGCGTGCCGTATGTGCGTTGTTGAGATCAAGGGCGCCAGAGCGCTTCAGGCAGCCTGCGTATATCCCGTATCCGAAGGCCTCGAAGTAATCACTAATTCTCAGAAAGTCAGAGATGCCAGAAAAGTTACGCTGGAACTCATTCTTTCAAATCACGACCGTCAGTGCCTTACCTGCGTAAGATCCGAAAACTGCGAGCTTCAGAAGCTTTCCAAACAGCTCAACGTTAAGGACATACGTTTCAAAGCGCTTACAGATAAAGAGATGCAGCCCATCGATAACAGCTCCGCAAGTATCGTCCGTAATAATAATAAGTGCGTGCTCTGCCGCCGCTGCGTCGCAGTCTGCCAGAAAGTTCAGACCGTATCCGTTATCGAGACGATCGAGCGCGGTTTCCGCACCAGGATCGGCTGCGCATTCGATAAGCCTTTAGCTGAAACGTCCTGCGTAAACTGCGGACAGTGCATCGCTGTCTGCCCGGTCGGCGCACTTACCGAAAACACTCACATTCCGCAGGTCTGGAACGCTATCGCAGATCCGGACAAATACGTTGTCTTTCAGACGGCTCCCGCTGTACGCGCATCCATCGGCGAAGCATTCGGTCTCGCTATTGGCGAGCGCTGCACCGGTAAAATGGTATCCGCTATCCGCAGGCTCGGCGTTGACAAGGTATTTGATACTGATACCGGCGCTGACCTTACGATCATGGAAGAGGGAACAGAGCTTTTAAACCGCATCAAGAACGGCGGAAAGCTTCCTCTCATTACTTCCTGCAGCCCAGGCTGGATCAAGTTCTGCGAACATAACTATCCCGACTTCCTTGATAACCTTTCTTCCTGCAAATCCCCTCACGAGATGTTCGGCGCCGTACTTAAAACGTACTACGCACAGAAGATGGGCATCGATCCCGCTAAGATGTACGTCGTTTCCGTAATGCCTTGTACTGCAAAGAAATTTGAGGCTCAGCGCGAAGAAATGAAGAACTCCTCCGGATACGTAGACGTTGACGCAGTTCTCACCACAAGAGAACTTGCCAGGATGATCGAAGAAGCCGGAATCGACTTCAAAGCTCTTCCCGATACCGATTTCGACGATCCTATGGGCAATGCTACCGGCGCAGGCGTTATTTTCGGCGCTACCGGCGGCGTTATGGAAGCTGCTCTTCGTACTGTTGCCGACGTGCTTACCGGCGAATCCGCTCCGATGGAGAAGATCGATTACCACGCGGTACGCGGTATCGAAGGTATCAAAGAAGCAGAAGTTGAAGTCGCAGGCATCAAAGTCAGACTCGCCGTCGCAAGCGGTCTCGGCAATGCACGCAAACTCCTTGACTCCATCCGCGCAGGAAAAGCTCAGTACGATTTCATCGAGATCATGGCTTGCCCCGGCGGCTGCGTCAACGGCGGCGGTCAGATCATTCAGCCTTCCAGCGTCAGAAGCTGGACCGACCTCAGAACCGAGCGTGCTAAAATCCTTTATGATGAGGATAAAGCCCTTCCGCTTCGCAAATCGCACGATAACCCGATGATCAAAGAACTCTATGATGAATTCTACGGGAATCCCGGCAGCGAGAAAGCACACCACGATCTTCACACCCATTACATCGCAAGAGGAAAATATTGATCAATGTCCTTTCGAACATTGTCGGTAGTTTTCAGATGATTATTTAGTGATTCTCCCCGGATATGTAACTTTTTCCGGGGAGAGTTTTTTTTAGGGAGCGATAATTGACATGATAAAAGGAAGCAGTAACCGCACGGTGAACAGTTATATGAAGATCCGCAAGTATAAGTTTATAGCACCGTTATTCGTTGTTATTTTATGCGTCGCTGCCGCAGCTCTGGCGCTGACGATCTGTTCTGCGGCAATTTCTGGCAAATCCGCCGTTTCCGCCGAAGAGCAGCGCCTTACGCTATCGAAGACCGAATTTGAATACGGCGAGCCTATATTTATCACCGCATACGGAAAAGGACTCGACTGGGTGGGAATCTACGCACCTGACGGAACCGCATCGATACTCTGGGTCTATATCGACGAAAACACGGCAGGCGGAGTAGGAAACGGCGTAGAGTTCGACATAATTGACCGCGGCGTTATAAATAACGGGGCGGAGTACGCAGATATAACGCCAGGAGAATATATTGTCCGACTAATGCCCGACAATACGAGCGACCTTTCGAGAGCGATCGAAACGATTAAAATCAAAGTCATCGAACAATCCGGGCCCGCCGCTCTAAAACCGCCGTCCGGAGCTGAATACACGCCGGCCGGGAACGGCTTTGCCGCCGGAACGCTTAAAGTCGAACTCCCCGAAGACTCGCAGGCTAAAGACGTGCAGCCGTACTGGGCCGACGGCAACGGTATCCTGTCCGATTATATGCCTCTCCCGAAATTCAAAGTCAAAAAGAACTCCGCAGTCTACGTCTTTCCCGAATCGGTAATAATACCCGAAGGAGCGACCGAACTGTGGATCTACACTCTCGGGAGGAACGGGAAACGCTCGGACGAATGTTTCAAACTTACACTGCCCGAAGGCTCTGATTTCAAAAACTCCCAAAAACCCGGAACAGAATTCCAGGTCATAAGCGATATCCACATCACTCAGGATAACGCTCACGTTCATAATCAGCACTTCAGACTGGTCCTGGAAGACATCAGCAAACTGAGCCCCGAAAGTATCGGAATATTTATTGACGGCGATATCGCGGACACGGGCAATGAAGCCGAATATAAACTTATGTCAGAAATGTATCAGGCGCAGTCAGGAATACCGCCGCTGTTTCTGGCAATAGGTAACCACGATCTTTACAACGGGACAATGGAAGAAAAGACCGCTCTCTTTCTTCGCTACGCTCAAAAACCTGACGGCACTCATCCGTCCGGGCTTCATTACGATTTCTATTTAAAAGGCTTCCATTTCGTGTTTCTGGGCAACGACGAGCTCGTCAGGGGTGTCGATACCACCCTGAACGAAAACACGCTTAAATGGCTTAAAAACGTGCTTGAAAAGGACCGCGACGCATCAAGGCCTGTATTTCTTTTCATTCATCAATCGCTTTACGATACAGTCGCAGGCAGTCTGCCCGGTCAGAATTGGAACGGAGTATATAACGAAGATGCTTTCCGCGAACTGATCTACAATTATCCTGAGATCATTATGTTCAACGGGCACAGTCACTGGACTATGGACTCGGAAAGAAACGGATACATTCGTGAAGGATACCCGTCGATCTTTAATACGGCAGCGACTGCATATCTCTGGACAAGCTACAATATCATTACCGGCGAAAATCTTGACGGCAGTCAAGGCTATTATATCGAGATATACAATGACAAGATCATGGTCAGAGGCAGAGATTTCGCAAACGGCAAATGGATCCCGGCAGCACAATATTGCCTTACAGGCTACAGCGGACTTATATCCGGCTCGTCGGAACCTTCAGCTCGTAACACTTCCGGTAATTCCAAAAATATAATATTGCCCGTAATAATATGCTGCGCGGCAGCCATCTTGATCGCTACCGTCGTCCTCACTATTGTATTTGCAAAAAAAAGGAAAAAGAGTATAATATAAAAGATGTATCTGCTGCGAAAGCATTTCCGGCATTTTACAGTAATGATACAAACTGAGCTAAGACAGGTATTGCGGCAATACAATGAAAGAATTGCGCGACTATAGAAAAGAAAATATAGAGAAAAGGGAAGTCAAACCCTCTGCGTTTTTGAATCCCGTTCCGCTCGTGATGTGTTCTTTGGGAGACATGGAACACTCTAATATAATTACGCTCGCATGGGCAGGAACGGTGAATTCAGATCCTCCGATGATATCTGTATCTGTAAGGAAAAGCAGATATTCCCACCAGATGCTTAAGATCGGCGGAGCTGTATGCGTAAATCTTGTTTCCGCCGGGATCGTGCGTGAAGCTGATCTTTGCGGAGTAAAATCGGGAAGGGATACTGATAAATTTGCTGCTACAGGGTTTACTAAAGTGGCTTCTCCGGTTCACGGAGTTCCGATGATAGGAGAATCTCCCGTTAACATCGAATGTACGGTAAAACAAATAATTGAACTCGGGTCGCATGATATGTTTTTGCTGAACATCGACGCGGTACACGTTGCCTCCGTCCTGTTCGACGAGAACGATGCTGTTGACCTCAGTAAAGCACGCCTCGTGGCATACAGCCACGGCGAGTATTACGAACTTGGTAAAATACTTGGTTTTTACGGCTATTCTGTCGCAGGCGATGCCGCGCTGAAACGCAGGACCAGAAAATAATTCTGCCGTGTATGAGTACGCACGGTATAACGTGAAGAAGAGGATCGTTATGAAAAAAGGCATTATTCTGAAGACGTTGATTTTTGTTATTACAGCCGTCATGGCTGCGGTGATTGCTGCGGGATGCAGTCTCTTCCCGTCAGAAGATAACATCGTCGCTCCGGCGCTTAAGACGCCGAAACCGGTAGAATACCAGTTTTACTCGGTCGTAAAAGGTGACATAATCAAAGGCTCTTCCGGTACCGGCAGCATGACTTCGATCTATTATTACAAGCACGCTTTTCCGACGTCGGGGGGAATAATCAAAGCAGTTTACGTTTCACTCGGTCAATACGTAAACAAAGGCGATCTGCTCGTTGAGACCGATAATTCGTCGCTCGAGCTCGACTTCCTTGAGGCTTCGATCGAATACACACAGGCGAAGGCAACATTCGATAATATGGTTTCCGAATATAACAAGGGCAATATCGATCAGACTGCTTTCCGTATCGAGCAGCTTAAATATCAGTACATTGAAGCTAAATACACTAATCTCAAGAACGCTTACGAAAATACTAAACTTGTTGCGCAGGTATCCGGTAAAGTCGTTTACGTAAACACCGACTATACGACCAACACCAATAAAGAAATCGTTGCCGGCGAAACGATCGTAGCGATAGACTCCGAAGACGAAAAATACATGTATCTTGTATTTGACAAATCTCTCGAAGCACAGAAAGATTCCTCTGCGACTCCTCAGCAGTTTAAAGTCGGAACCGTTCTTACTTTGTCCCTCAATCCCACAAAAGAGGATCCCAATCCGATACAGTTTGAAGGCGTTATCGTTGGTACCGATCAGATCGTTAAAGATACCGGTATCGGCTACCTCGATTCGGCTAAATATTACTGCAAACTTCTTTCATATCCGGATTACGGCTCTGACGAATCGAGACGCATAGCTTCCGGTACCCTTATCCGTTATACGTACGTAGAAGATTCGAGACAGGACGTACTGATTATTCCGATAAATACCTGCTATGAATATAACGGTAAGCATTACGTTTATATGCTTGATTACAATACAAATCTAAAAAAAGAAGTTTACGTTGAACTCGGGTTATCTAACGATTCGTACGTAGAAGTCGTTTCGGGACTGAAGCGCGGCGACAGAATCGTTACGAACTGACAGTTTTTATGGCTGATCACTTGATTTGCTGAATGTCACGGAGGAATCTATTAAATGATAAAATCAGTCCTCAGTAAGATAGCAAACAATATATGGCTTTTTATCTGTCTGACGCTGGGTTCTCTTCTGATAACGGCTATTCTTTCGAGTATACCTGTCTATACTGACGGTGCGCTAAGAAAGATGCTTAATTCCGAACTGATCAACTATCAGTATGATACGGGAAAGACTGCCGGTCAATACTACACCAGCATTAATTTTGCGAGCGACTATTCTTCAAACGGCGCACTTAGGCTCATAGACGAGGCCAGAGAGAAGCTCCATTACGTTTTCGATGAAAACGACATCGGTTATACCGATTCTTTCGAAGGCGGCGTGCTTCGTTTAAGAAGTGACAGATCCAGCGGCCTTATCAATACTTCCCAGTATGAGATGAGATACATGACCGGTATCCTTAATCATATCGAGATAATCGAAGGGCGCAGATACCGTGATTCATACGACGGAGTATATGAAGTTATAGTATCCGAGCAGGCTTATAACAGCAATATAATACATCTTGATCAAGTCTACTACTTTTCGCTGCCCCTGATCAGAGATGAAAACGCTCCGATCATTGCATTAAAAGTTGTTGGCGTTTTCAGAATGAACGAGGATTCCGCGGGATTCTTTTATAATTCTGATGACGGCTATCCGCTCGATTTCTTTGTTTCTCCTGAAAGCTTTAAAACAGGTATGTATACGTATGATTACGCTAAGTATCTTACAAGGATCGAGTTCTATCACAATATCGATTTTCAGGATATGGAAAGGTCAAAACTGAACAAGTTCTTCTCTGTTCACAAATCGATCAGGACCTATCTTGATGATTTCCCTTCGGGCCATAAAAGTATTGCGTTTCCGCTCAATAAAACTGTTACTAACTATGCGGATAAAGGCTGGCAGCTTGAGCTGACGATGTGGGTATTCAACGCTCCTATCGTAATAATGCTGGCTTATTATCTGTTTATGGTTTCAAAACTTATAATCGAAGAGGATAAAAATGAAATTTCATCGCTTCGAAGCAGAGGAGCTACGCAGAAACAGATATTCTCCAGATATCTTATCGAATGCGGTATCATTAACGGCGTTTCATTGATTCTCGGACCTCCGCTCGGACTATTATTGTCGCAGGTCATAGGAAGCGCAAACGGATTCCTTGAATTTGTCAACAGATCCGGGCTCGTCCTCAGGATCGTGCCAATGGCATATGTTTATGCGTTGATTGCCGCGGTGCTGTTTATGGCAATGGTCCTTATTCCGGCGTTTCAGGCTACAAAGAGTACGATCGTTCAGCACAAGCAGAAAAAAGCGCGTAAGAATAAAAAACCGCTCTGGGAAAAAGCATTTCTCGATTTTATTTTCCTCGGAGTTTCCATCTACCTTCTTCTTACGTATACAAACCATTCGGATATGCTGTTCTCTTCAAGCGGAAGTGTAGATCCTACGATCTATTTCATTTCAACGCTGTTCATCATATCCTGCGGAATGGTATTCATGCGCATTTATCCGTATATTCTTAAGCTGATATTCGGTATATTCAAAAAGCGCATGTCTCCTCCCGTTTACGCCACGTTTGTTCAGGTATCGAGGGGCAGCAACGATAACCGCTTCCTTATTATGTTCCTGATCATGACAGTTTCTATAGGTATCTACAGTTCATCTTCTGCCAGGATCATCAACAATAACGTGGAAGAAGTTGCCGCCTATAAATGCGGCGCCGACGTTGTCGTATCGCCCGACTGGTCCGAAGTTGAAAATTCCGACACCACCGGCAAAACTACGTCTACCGACCTTGTCCGTATACCTCTTAACGATTACGCAACTATCAAAGACTTTGACAACTACACGCAGGTCGCCGAGGTCAGGTATGCGATGGTAAAGAGCGCATATGATTACGAATGGTACGAAGGCGTGCGTATTATGGCAATACAGCCGTATGAATTTACGCAGGTCGTTGATTTCAGATCGGAGCTGCTGGACACAAAATCGAGCGACGTTATTCACTGGTACTATTACATCAATCTTATGCAGGAATATCCTACCTCGGTCCTTGTATCGAGACGTATCGCTGAAATTTACGATCTGAACATCGGTTCGACCATCGAAATCGACGTTAACGAGTGGGGAACTCCTGAGGAAAAGAAAGTCCCTATTATGAACTGTTACGTACTGGGGATCCTTGATTACTGGCCTAACTTCTATGAAGGCGCTGTAAATACGGACGTCGTAAACCAGCTCGTTCTGATGAATTACTCGTATCTTACGTCTGTAAAGTCAAACGTTACTTACGATCTGTGGTTCAAATTACATAAAGGCAGTACGAAAGCAGATGTTCTGCGCGCCCTTGACGATCGCGGACTTTCGGAAGGGATCAAAGATATTCGCTTCAAGTCCGAGTACATCACGCGCGGCAAGAGCGATTCGATAACGATGGCGTTAAACGGTTCGCTGTCAATGGGTTTTGTGGCTACTATCCTTATTACGCTGATAGGCTTCCTGCTTTACTGGATAATGAATATGCGAAAGCGTAAGCTCCAGTTCGGTATTCTGAGGGCAATGGGTCTTTCCAGGTTCAAAGTGATATTTATGCTTACGCTGGAGCAGCTGCTGACGACCGGTGTCGCGGTGATAGTGGGTATCTTTATAGGCAACCTGACTACAAGGCTGTTTATGCCGCTGCTGAGTCAGACTTTTAAGAGTATGCTACCGCTTAATCTGACTTACAGTATATTCGATACGCTCAGGATCTTGCTGATCGTTCTCGTTATGATCATTGCGGGACTGTTCGTGCTCGGTGCGTTTATCAAGAAACTTAAGATCAATGAAGCTGTTAAAATCGGAGAAGAATGATATGGATGCGGGAAATGATATTATTTTAAGAGCTGAAAACGTTACCCGTGATTTCTATCGCAAATCCGAGGTCATTCATGCTGTCAGAGGAGTAAGCGTAGAGATCAAACGAGGTACGTTCAATATTCTTTGCGGCCGTTCCGGTTCCGGTAAAACGACACTTATCAATATGCTCGCAGCGATAGATACTCCTACGAGCGGAGATATCTTCTTCGAAGACGTAAACGTTGCGCTTTTAAACGAACGCAAACGCGACGAACTCAGGAGAAAAAATATCGGTATAATCTTTCAGAATACCGCGCTGCTCGCTCAGATGTCAGCGCTTGAAAACGTTGAATTTTCACTTTCCGTATCCGGGAAAAAAGTGAAGAATAAAAAAGATCTATGCATTGAATGGCTCGAAAAACTTGGCATTCGCGAACGGCGTAACCATATGCCGGCGGAAATGTCGGGCGGCGAACAGGCGAGAGTAGCGATAAGCAGAGCCCTTGTCCACAGCCCGAAGCTGATACTCGCGGACGAACCCACGTCGGAACTTGACTCTAAAACTTCATTCAGAGTTGTTGACCTGTTCCGCGAACTTGTAGATAAAGAAGGACTTACGATCGTAATGACTACGCACGACGTAAATATTATGGACGTTGCAGACACGATCTATACGATGGAGGACGGTGTAATTGTCAGTGAAAGAAAAGGAAACAAAGCTATCTGATTCCGAAAATGACGGCGCCCTCTCTAAAAAGGAACGTGCCGCACTTGAAAAAAAAGCAAGGCAGGATGCGAAAGAAGCGGAATTAAGGAAAAAGACCGAGATCCGCGAAGCCGCCGAAAAGCTTAAAGCGCAGAAGTTTGCCGAGGAGAAAAAAGCCGGCAAACATAAAACGCTTGCAGAAATAACTGACGGAAAAGACGATTATGAGCAGGATTTCAAAGTCCCCGAAGGTACGGTCGTTTACTGCGAGAACCTTGTAAAGCTCTATAAAATAGGCGACATTGAAGTAATGGCGCTGCAGGGCCTTGACCTTTCCGTGCAGGACGGCGAGATGGTCGCGATCATCGGTAACAGCGGCAGCGGTAAATCTACGCTTATGAATATTATTGGCGGCCTCGACAGACCTACCGCAGGCAGGATCTACGTAAACGGCATAAATCTGCTCAAGCTTGATGATAATCAGATGCTTCAGTATATGCGCGAGACAGTAGGATTCGTTTGGCAGAACACCGCGAGAAATATGATCCCTTACCTTAACGCGCTCGATAACGTTAAACTTGTTATGCAGATGGCCGGAAGACTCGATTCTAACAGGGCTAACGAGCTCCTTGAGATCGTAGGTCTGGGGCATCGCAAAAAGAGCAAGATGCACGAACTCTCCGGCGGCGAACAGCAGCGTGTCGCAATAGCAATCGGCCTTGCAAACAAACCCAAGATACTGCTGGCTGACGAACCTACCGGCGCCGTAGATACTAAAACGACCGCCCAGATAATGAGCGTATTTCACCGCCTTAACACCGAGATGGGCGTAACTGTCATAATCGTAACTCACGACAGGCAGCTTTCGCACATGGTCCCCAGAGTAGTCACGATCAGCGACGGAAGAATAGGTACGGAATTTATCAGACGTGAAGAGATCGACGTAAACAGCGATGATATGATGAACGCCACTGCCGGACATGATACCGGATCTCATATCGAGTACGGCTTTATCGACGGAAGACGCAGACTTTTCATACCTGAAAATTATCTGTCTCAGGCAGGGCTTCATGAAAAAAGCAAAGTAGGTATTGAAGTTAAAGACGGAAGATTGGAACTGTTTAAACCGGAGGACGATGTTAAATGATAAGGAAAAGTGCGGTCAGCGTTCTTATTCTTATATCAGTGATCGTTTCACTTGCTCTTTCCGGATGTACGGATATGAGCAACAGAAATCCGGTCGTTACATTCAATCTTGATCCGACTACCAGTTCGGGTGTAGGCGGGTCGTTTTCGATCGAACTGTTCCCGGACAAAGCGCCGAATTCGGTCAATTATTTCATTCAGCTCGTATCGGAGGGCTATTACAACAAGATTAACGTTTCTCAGGTCAATTCCGGCGTCAGCGTCGTTTTTGGCGATCTGGGATACGCTAAATTAAATAACCGCGTGATAAAAGGTGAGTTCGCGGAAAACGGATTTACCGGAAACGACGTGGAGTTCAAACGCGGCACAGTCGGACTCGTACTCGACGAAGGAGATCCTGATTCAAATTACGGAGACTTCTTCATCGTGCTAAGCGACGAAGCCGGAAAAGAACTTAACGGCAGGTTTTGCGCAGTAGGAAAGATAACAGAAGGAATCGAATTAATAGACGAGATAAGTCTCGCCAAATTTTACCCCGGCAATCACCAGCCGGTCTATTCAATACGTACCATTAACGCTGTCGTTGACCTGAAAGGGCGTTCATATCCCGATGCCAAAACACAGGAGCGGACGAATTATCCGGGAATACACGGCTGACGTTAAAGCAGGGAGGTCAATTATGAAAAAACACTTCATTCGTCTCTTGATTTTTATGTTGACTGCAGTTCTCATTGCCGGAGCATTCGGCTGCGAAAAAGAAGACGATGATCCATCGAATCCGTCGGGCACTTACCAGCCCGGAATGAAGACTGACGAAAAATTTGCCGCAAATTATCAGTCGCTTCTTAAGGGTGATTCGATCATTAACGTTGCGATAACGATTTCGGATGCATATTATGCCGAGATCCTTGCCGCGCCGGAAGATGAAACTTATTACAGCGCAGATATTAAGATCGGTACGGATACCGTTTCCAAGATCGGATTAAGGACTTCCGGAAATACTGATCTTTCGGAATTCGAGGATAACTCTCAGAGCCGCTATTCGTATAAAGTCAAATTTGACAAATACGTGGATAAGCAGAAATACGTAAAGCTCGACGAAATGTATCTGCTCAATCTTAAAAGCGATCCTTCGTACATGAGAGCATATCTTGCATACAGCGCTTTCAGGGAGATCGGCGGCAATTCTCCGCTTTGCTCTTACGCGAATCTTTCCATTAACGGAACTTCACAGGGCCTTTACTTAGCTGTCGAAGCCGTTGACGACGCGTTTTTAAAGCGCGTTTTCGGTGACAATGACGGCGTGAATCTTTACAAGGCAGCGGAAGGCGCCGATCTGCTCAGCACAGCGTCTCTTGCCCTGCTCGATCAAAAGAACGGCGACGACGAGACTAAGACCGATCTTCAGCAGCTCATCCAGATCCTGAACGAAATGCCCGAAGGCGAAAAAGGCGATATAGAAAGCATACTTGACGTTGACAGCGCGCTTCGTTATATCGCAGTTTGCACCGGCCTCGGAATTTATAAGAGCTACCTCTCCAAAAACCCTGACAATTATTATCTGGCTGTAAAGGAAGGCAAGTTTTATATTTTCCCCTGGAACGTGAACAGCGCGTTTGGAGCTGCGGGAAAGGACAACGGCGTTTCGGTGGATATTTCTCCTTACGAGCCTGTTTACAGAACTTCGATGTACGAACGTCCGCTCGTTTCAAAACTCCTTGCCGTTGACGAATACGTTACTAAATACGAAGGTTACGTTACTGCCGTACGGGAATACCTTGACGGGATCGAAGCTAAAATCGAAACGCTGGATAAATTGATCGGCGAAAGTGTAAAGAGCGATACGACCGGATTCTACTCGTACGATCAGTATCTTGTAGCCATCGGAAAATCTGAACCGGAGAATAATACAACAGGTATCATTGCAATGCAGGAATATGCGACACTTCGCCGCGATTTCCTCAAATCGCTTAATTTCTGATACATACACATTAAGATATAAGAAAGGAAATGATCAAAATGGATTTTTTAAAGACTATTTCAGAGAGAGCAAAATCTGACATTAAGACTATCGTCCTTCCCGAGAGCGAAGATATCCGCACTATTAAAGCTGCGGCAATGGCTCAGGAGCAGGGAATAGCTAACCTTATTATTATCGGCAACCCGGAAAAAGTTGCCCAGCTCGCAGGCGAGCTCGATATAAGCAAATGCAGGATCGTTGACCCGGCAACATATGAGAATACTGAGAAATATGCAGAGACTTTTTACGAACTTCGTAAAAATAAGGGAATGACGATCGAAAAGGCGAGAGAAACGATGCAGGATTACGTTTACTTCGCAACTATGATGGTAAAAATGGGCGAGGCTGACGGTATGGTTTCAGGCGCCTGCCATTCTACCGCGAATACCGTCCGTCCGGCGCTGCAGATCCTTAAAACCAAACCCGGTACGTCGATGGTATCCTCATTCTTCGTAATGTGCGTACCCGACTGCAAATACGGGAACGAAGGAATTTTCGTTTTCTCCGACTGCGGCCTTGTCGAAAATCCTGACGCGAACGGACTGGCAGATATAGCTATCGAGGCATCCAACTCATTCAAACAGCTTGTCGGCGGCGAACCCGTAGTTTCCATGCTTTCTTACTCAACTTACGGAAGCGCTCACAGCGAACTTACCGAAAAAGTTGTCAACGCAACTAAGATCGCTAAGGAAAAAGCACCCGAACTGCTCCTTGACGGCGAACTTCAGGCTGATGCTTCCATTATTCCTTCCGTAGGCGCGTCTAAAGCCCCTGGAAGCCCCGTTGCAGGCAAAGCCAACGTCCTTGTATTCCCTGATCTTAACAGCGGAAATATCTGCTATAAACTCGTTCAGCGCCTTGCAAAAGCTGAAGCCTACGGACCTATCCTTCAGGGCGTAGCCCGTCCCGTTAACGACCTTTCAAGAGGCTGCAGTGCGGAAGATATCGTGGGCGTTATAGCAATCACAGCCGTACAGGCACAGGCATGATGCGGAGGTAGCAAATAATGAAGATTCTTGTAATTAACTGCGGCTCAAGCTCACTTAAGTACCAGCTTATCGATATGACCGACGAATCTGTCATATGCTCCGGTATCTGCGACCGTATCGGAAATCCCGCTTCATCCAGCATCACTTATAAGACCGGAGACAAGAAATTCAAGGAAGAAGTTGAATTTCCCACTCATACCGAAGCTTTCAACAAACTTGTTGAAATGATGACTTCAGGCGATTCGAAAGTAATTGAAGACAAGAGCGAGATCGATGCTATCGGGCACAGAATAGTCCAGGGTGCTGAATTCTTCAAACATTCCGAACTCGTTGACGAAGCGGTCATCAATAAGATCGACGAAATTTCTCCGCTTGCCCCGGTGCATAACCCCGCTCACGTACAGGGCCTGCGCTGCGCAGAAAGAATCTTCGGATCTGTACCGAACGTTGTCGTATTCGATACCACGTTCCACCAGACCATGCCTCCGAAAGCATATATGTTCGGTATTCCGTACGAATATTATGAGAAATATCATATCCGCCGTTACGGCGCTCACGGAACGTCACATAAATACGTCGCCGGGATCGCTTCCGAACTCATGGGCAGAAAAGATCTTAAGATCGTGACCTGCCACCTCGGCAACGGTTCATCTATTTCGGCGGTTAAGAACGGCGTCTGCATCGATACTTCGATGGGCCTCACTCCTTTGGGCGGCGTAACGATGGGAACACGTACGGGCGACCTTGACCCGAGCGTAGTTTGCGAGATCAGCAGGATAACAGGCCTTTCGGGCAATGAACTCAGCAATTATCTTAACAAGCAGTGCGGCTTCCTCGGTATGACCAAAGGTTTCTCTTCGGACAAGCGCGACCTCGAGCTGGCCGTTGCTGATCCCGACGATCCTCATAACTACCTTTCTACGATCGCCAGCGACGTTTACGATTATCAAATCAAAAAATACATCGGCGCGTACGCTGCGGCAATGGGCGGTATCGACTGCCTCGTTTTCACAGGAGGAATAGGCGAGAACGATATCAACGTCAGAAAAGATGCATGCGAAGACATGGAATTCTTCGGAATAAAGATCGATCTTGAGAAGAACAACAGAAAGGCGAAAGGCGAGATCCTTGACCTCTCCGTTCCCGGTTCCAGGTGTAAGGTTTACGTCATTCCGACCAACGAAGAACTCGCTATCGCGAGAGAAACGCAGGAACTCGTTAACGGCACTCGTTAACTGCAAAAAATAATTGTTGACACGCCGCAACATTATCTGTATAATATTCAGGTCTGCGTTAAGACAAGGTGCGCTTTCGCGCAACGGGAGGTGTTACAAATGATTTGTCCAAAGAGAAGATGGTCCAAAGCCAGGACGCGCTCCAGAAGAGCAAACTGGAAACTTGAGACTCCTAATATAGTAAGATGTCCTCACTGCCACGAGTTCAAGCTTCCTCATACCGTATGCGGAAACTGCGGCTATTATAAGGGACGCGAAGTCGTAGCTATGAGCGAGGAATAATACTGACTTCCGGAGCTATGAAAAAAGGGTTAATAAGTTACGTGGAACCCGGCAGTGCCGCATATGAAGGCGGCATATTGCCGGGTGACTGTTTAATTAAAGTAAACGGCCATAAAATAAGAGATATATTTGATTACAGGTACTATACCACCGAAGAGAATATATCTCTTGAACTTATTGACGCCGAGGGAGAGTCGTATATCGTCGACATCGAAAAAGACGCTGATGAAGACCCGGGTATCGCCTTTGCTGAGCCTATGATCGACGCTGACAGAGGCTGCGTGAATAATTGCATTTTCTGCTTTATTGACCAGATGCCGCCCGGAATGCGTGATACGCTTTATTTTAAAGATGACGATACGCGCCTTTCTTTTTTGACCGGAAACTACGTTACACTTACGAATATCGGATATGCGGAACTGAACCGTCTCGTTAAATACCGTCTCTCTCCGATAAATGTTTCAGTTCACACGACTAACCCCGAACTGCGCTGCAGCATGCTTAAGCATAAAGGCGCGGGTGACGTTCTGAAGAAGATCGACGTACTTAGGAAAGGCTGCATCACAGTAAACGCTCAGATCGTATTGTGCCCGGGCTATAATGACGGAAAAGAACTTGAACGCACACTTTCCGACCTGCTTTCGTTTAGCGACTGCGTAGCCAGTGTATCTATCGTTCCGGTCGGGCTGACCAAATACCGTGAAGGTCTTACAAAGCTCAGGCTTCCGACTAAAGAAGAGGCGGAGGCTGTAATTGATACGGCTGAAAAATTCAGAAAACTTGCGATCGAAAGAACGGAACGGGATTTGTTTATCCTTCTGATGAGTTTTTTATTTATGCCGGAAGGGATATTCCTGATTACTCGTTTTACGACGAGTTTCCGCAGCTTGAAAACGGCGTGGGTATGCTTAGACTCCTTGATTTTCAGGTGTGTGAATATATACAGGCTAATAAGAAACGGATTTTAAAAAAGACAGGAAAAGATTATCGCCGCAGTGTTGACGTTGCGACAGGCGTAGCTGCTTTTGAATTTATTAAAAATTTATGCAGATACACTGAAGCAGCTTTCCCGGGCCTTACAGTAAACGTTCACTGCATTGAGAATGATTTTTTCGGGCACACTATTACTGTTGCGGGGCTTATTACCGGCGGAGATCTGACGGCCCAGCTAAGCGGGAAACTGCGCTCAGGTGAACTTCTTATCACACATAATATGTTGAGAAACGGTGAGACCGTATTTTTGGACAATATTGATCTGGCCGAGGCTGAAAAGCGGCTTGGCGTTAAGATAACGGCAGTACCTGACAGCGGCGACGATTTCGTTAAAGCGCTGCTTGGGCTTGAATGATACGATAATTATTCTTTCTGGAGGTATCTGATGAATAAATTACCGGTAGTTGCGATCATAGGAAGGCCTAACGTAGGCAAATCTTCTTTTTTCAACTTTGTAACGGGGAAAAGAATATCCATCGTTGAAGATACTCCCGGTGTTACGAGAGACAGGATATATGAAAAAGTGGAGTGGCGCGGAAAATTTTTCACGCTCATTGATACCGGAGGTCTTGAAGTCGGGTCGGAAGATCCTATTACTATGCAGATGAGGAGACAGGCAGAAGCGGCGGCGGAACTTGCCGACGTCATACTTTTTATGGTCGATCTGCTTTCTGGAATGACTGCCGGTGATGAAGAGATCGCCACACTTCTACGCAAGACAGGAAAGCCTGTCATCGTCGCCGTTAACAAATGTGATAAAGTGGGTGATATACCTGCCGAAGCTTATGAATTCTATAACCTCGGTCTGGGCGAACTTTATCCTATATCTTCTGCGCACGGCCTCGGAATAGGTGAAGTGCTCGACGCACTGTTTGAACTTATGCCTGAACTTCCGGATGAAGCCGGATCCGAGAACGTTATAAGCGTCGCTGTCGTAGGAAAACCGAACGCCGGAAAATCCTCACTCATCAATAAAATAATGGGCAGCGACCGAGTTATCGTTTCTGACGTACCGGGGACAACGCGGGACGCGATCGATACGTATACGGAGATAGACGGGCAGGAGTTCTGCTTTATTGACACAGCCGGACTTAGAAAGCGGGGCAGGATCTCGGACAATATCGAGAAGTACAGTACTGTTAGAAGTCTGGGAGCTGTTGACCGCTCGCAGGTCGTGATCCTGATGATCGATGCCGTTGACGGCGTTACCGAGCAGGACACTAAAATCGCCGGATACGCGCTCGAGCAGGGCAAAGGCATTATTATTGCCATCAATAAATGGGATCTGATCGAGAAAGAAACAGATACGATGGAAAAATACCGCCTTGACGTGCTCAACAAACTCAATTTTATTATGTTTTCTCCGGTAATGTTCCTTTCGGCTCTTACGGGATCGCGCGTAAATAAACTGTTCAGCACGATAATTGACGTTTATAACGCCTCTACGCGAAGAATTTCCACCGGATTGCTTAACGACTGCCTGACCGAGGCGATGATCACGGTACAGCCTCCTTCAGATAAAGGAAAACGCCTTAAGATTTTCTATATAACGCAAATCGCCACCTGCCCTCCGACGTTCGTTATCAAGTGTAATTCACGTGATCTGTTTCATTTTTCGTACCTGCGGTATATTGAAAATCAGATGAGAAAAAATTTTGACTTTACAGGAACGCCGATTAGGTTTAAAATCAGGGGTAAAGAAGATGAAGGAGCTGACTGAGTTATGGAATGGGTAATGCTCTGCCTTGCTGCAGGAATAGGTTATCTGCTCGGAAGTATTAACGCAGCTGTTATAGTTTCAAGGACTTTCAATAAATCTGACGTCAGGACACACGGCAGCGGTAATGCCGGTGCCACTAATATGCTTCGCACTTTCGGAGTTAAGAGCGCGCTTTTTACTGTTATAATCGACCTTGCAAAAGGTATTATCGCGTGCCTCGCCGGAGGGCTTCTCCTGCATTATTTAGGCGGCCGGTTCGGATACGTTGAAGGTTCATGTATAGCCGGTGCGTTTGTGGTGATCGGACATAACTGGCCGGTCTATTTCGGATTTAGAGGCGGGAAAGGCGTTATGACCGCTTTTGCAGTTATGCTTATGATCGCTCCG
>JAEEGL010622309.1_pt1 | contig 20639 bp, 24 predicted proteins | sample 9134231 | NCBI WGS metagenome assembly JAEEGL01 (sample SAMN16246548, study PRJNA631951) | gut metagenome | biome: gut microbiome; feature: rumen; material: fiber-attached | host: Bos | place: Iran: Karaj | collected 2018-10
GACCGTAGGTCTTGCTGAGGATGGATGTGAGCTTGATGTCATGGGTCTTGTAGTACGAACGGGCGTAGATGGCCGCCCCCCTCGCCACCGCGTTGATGGGGTCGTATCTCATGAGCTCGACGCGCGGGAAGGCCTCCTCGATCTTCGACCAGATGTACGGGGTGAGCGACTGCCCTCCGACTAGCACCATCCTGTCCAGCGTCCTCTCGGTCAGGCCGGCGCATGCGATGGCGGACTTGATCATTTCCAGGGTCTTGTCGATGAGCGAGGATGTGGATTCGTTCAGTTCCTCCCTGGTGACGGAGAACTCCACTATCGCACCGTTCACATCCACGAACCCGTTGGAGGTCTCCACCTTGTCCAGGAGGATCTTGGCCTTCTCGGCCTCCGCAAGAATCGCCTTCCTCAGTTCGCTGTTCCTGTCCATCTCCTGAGGACCTATCCCGGACGCGTCGACTATCTTCTTCTGGATGATGGATGCCAGATGGAGGTCCCAGTCCCTCCCTCCGAGGAACTTGCTGCCTTCGTTGGATTTGACGGTGAATCCTTCGTCGGTGACGGATATGACGGTGACGTCGAAGGTGCCTCCGCCCATGTCGTAGATGGCCACGTTCCCTCTGAAATCGGGCGTGTCGTGGCAGTATGCGATTGCGGCCGCGTCGGACTCGTTGAGGATCTGGACCTCCTTGATCCCGGCTAGGTACGCGGCCTTGTAGGTCGCTTCCCTCTCCGCGCCTCCGAAGTCCGAAGGCACGGCCAGGACGATCCTCTCCACGCGGGTGCCGGTGTCGTCCTCGAAGGAGTTGATCATCTTCCTGAGGATCATCGCACCCATTTCCGTGGGGGTGTACTCCATGTTGAAGATCCTCTCCTTGTGGGTGGTGCCCATCATCCTCTTGAAACAGTTCTCGTAGTGGTATTTGGGTTCGGTCCTCATGCGGCGGAATATGTCCTGTCCCGCATACCTTCCTCTGGGGGTGATCAGGATGGCGGAGGGGAACTTGGTCTGTCCGTCCTCCCAGCGTTTGACGGAGACGGTCCCTTCGCCGTCGGTGTACGCCAGTATGGAATTGACCATACCCAGGTCGGCACCCAAAAAATACTGCGAACCGTCGTCCATTGCATCCCCGTATCTATGTGGGGGACGCCTTATTTAAATCTTAGGATAAAAATGGCTAAAAAGGGTTGAAGGGGGCGGGACAGGGTCCCGCCGGTTCACTTCAGGCCGATGATCTTACCGTCGTCGTCGATGTCGATACCCATCGCGGCGGGGACCTTGGCCAGTCCGGGCATGAGCATCATCTCGCCGCAGACTGCGACGATGAATCCCGCTCCTCCGGACACGTACGCCTCCCTGACGTTGAGTTCCCATCCGGTAGGCGCACCTTTGAGCTTGGGGTTGTCGCTTATGGATGCCTGGGTCTTTGCTATGCAGACCGGGAGGTTGCCGAGTCCGTTGGCCTCGAAGTTCTCGATGGCCTTCTTCGCGGCGGCCGAGAAGTTGACGCCGGACGCACCGTAGATCTTGGTCGCGATGGTCTTGATCTTCTCTGCGACGGAGGTGTTCAGCTCGTAGATGGGCTTGTAGTTGGCCTTCTCGGTCTCGAGGATGTCCACGACGGTGTTGGCCAGTTCGATTCCTCCCTCTCCGCCCTTGGCGAACACGTCGGACATGGCGACCCTGACGCCGAGCTTCTTGCAGTGGTCCCTGATGAGGTTGAGGGATTCCTCGGAGTCGTTGGCGAAGCGGTTGATCGCCACGACGGCGGGTACGCCGTACTGCTGCATGTTCGAGATGTGCTTGTCGAGGTTGCTGAATCCTTTCTCCAGGGCCTCGAGGGTCATGGTGGACTCGTCCTTGAGGACGGCTCCTCCGTGCATCATGAGTGCGCGGACAGAGGCCACGATGACGACGGCGTCGGGGGAGAATCCGGACTGCCTGCATACGATGTCCATGAATTTCTCCGCACCGAGGTCCGCGGCGAATCCCGCCTCCGTGACGGTGATGTCGGAGAGGCTCATCGCGGCTCTCGTGGCGATGATGCTGTTCGCACCGTGGGCGATGTTGGCGAACGGGAATCCGTGGATGAACACCGGGACGCCCTCGAGCGTCTGGACGAGGTTGGGGTTGATGGCGTCCTTGAGGATGACCATCATCGATCCCACGGCTCCGATGTCCTTGGCGGTCACCGCCTTGCCATCGTAGGTGTAACCGACGACGATCCTTCCGAGCCTCTCGCGGAGGTCCTTCCTGTCGGACGACAGTGCCAGGATGGCCGAAACCTCGGATGCCGAGGTGATGAGGAATCCGCTCTGGTGGGTGACTCCTCCTGCCAGTTTGGTCTCTCCGAGTCCGACGACGATGTTACGGAGCTCGCGGCAGTTCATGTCCATGGTCTTCTTGAGCGTAATCTGCGAAGGGTCGATGTTGAGCTCGTTGCCCCTTGCGATGTGGTTCTCCACGAGTGCGGACAGAAGGTTGTGTGCGGCCGCTACGGCGTGGATGTCGCCGGTGAAGTGCAGGTCGATATCCCACATGGGGTAGACCTGGGAATAGCCGCCTCCGGTCGCTCCTCCCTTGATACCGAAGGTGGGACCGAGCGAAGGCTCCCTGAGGGCCCCGACTACGTTCTTGCCGATCTTCTTCAGACCCTGGATGAGTCCGATCGTGGTGACGGTCTTTCCCTCTCCGGCGGGGGTCGCGGTGATGGCGGTCACAAGGACGAGCTTGGCCTTCTTACCCTTGTCGTACTTGTTCCTGAGGGTGTCCACGGGGACCTTAGCGACGTACTTTCCGTAGGGATAGAGGTCATCCTTGTCGATTCCGATGGTGGCGGCGATCTCCTCGATCGGCTTCACCTTTGCTTCTCTTGCTATTTCTAGATCGTTCTTCATAGAGTCACTGGAAAAGAATAGGCATGTCCCTTTTAATGGCTTTTGCGAAGGGGGCTATCGGGGGGTTAGAAGGAGGGGCGTTTTCAGCCCCTCCGGTTTCGTCCGGTGTTCCCACGTCCACGATGAGGGCCCTGATCCTCTTCTTCGAGAGGGAGAGTTTGCGGCCGTTCTCGTATCTGTTCTCGCACCGGTACCACTCCAGGAATGCGTCGATCGCCTCCTTCGGAGCGTCAGATCTGATGCCTTTGATCCCGGTCCCATCCTCATCTGGACCGTACATCACGAGGTATCTGCTGAATGAATCCGTACTTACGTCCATTCTGTTCCCCCGTAATCTGGACGCATAGGAAATATATCAATTTAATAATGTTATTAATGTTATAATTGTTATGATTATAATGCATGCAGTCCGAACGATATTGCGATCATCCCTTGAGTCTGGCCTTGATCTCGTCGTACTGCCTGACGATCTCCTCGGCGTACTTGTTGCCGTTGCTGGCCGAGACCCTCATCCAGGCGAGGCTCTTCTCCTCGTCCTTCTGCGTCCCTATGCCGTCGAAGTACATCTTCCCGACACGGAACTGTGCGTCCTCGTCGTTGAGTTCCGCTGCGCGGAGGTAATACTTGAACGCCTTCTCCATGTCCACCTCGGTGCCTTCCCCAAGGTAGTACATAGTGGCGAGATTGAACAGGGCGGGAGCGAGATCGGTCTCTGCGGCACGGGTGTACCATTGAAGTGCCAGCTTGTTGTCCTTCTCGACTCCGGTGCCGTCATGGTAGAACGCGGCCACCTTGAACATCGCCTCCGGAAGACCCTGTTCCGCGGCCTTCATGTACCAACTGAACGCCGTGCGGAGGTCCTTCTCGAAGTCCATCCCCTCCTCGTAGAGGTATCCTATCTTGAACTGGGAGCCCATGTCGCCCTTCTCTGCGGCCATGGCGAACCAGCGGACGCCCTGGTGGACGTCCTGCTCTATCCCGTCGCCGTAGAAGTGCATCATCCCGATCTCGACCATGGCTCCCACGTGTCCTTTCTCCGCGGCATGGACGAAGAGCCTCAGGGCATAGTCCGGGTCCTTGTCGACACCGTAACCTCCCCAGTATATCATACCGAGATTGAACGTCCCTTCGGCATCGCCGAGGTCGGATGCCCTCTGGAAGAGCTCCCTCCCCTTCGTGTGGTCGCGGTCCACGCCGTTGGCGCTCATGTACATCTCCGCCAGACGGTTCATGGCCGGTATGAAGTCGAGCTCTGCCGACTGTGAGTACAGTTCAGCGGCCTTTTGGAGGTCCACCGCCCTCCCGTCCCCGGTCTCGTAGGCCAGACCTTCGGCGAATAGTTCCTGGCCTCTGTTCGGTGCAAACATGTGATCCTTCTCAGTTGCCGGAGAACGGACAGGCGGGGCCGTTGGGGTCCGCGGCCATGTTCTTGATCTCCACACGGTCGCATTCGGTGAACTCCATCTTGGTGGGGAACGTGCGTGCGGCGGTGTTGTCGTTGAGCGCCTTGACATCGATCCTGATCTCCCTCACGTCGCTTCCTGCCGTGCAGGTCTCCGCGAGTTCGCCCTTCGCGTTGATGTATACACTCCTTCCTCCGAGCTCCTTGCCGCAGTCGGGACCGGTCATGTTGCATATCAGGATCGGTATCGAGAACTTGATGGATGCGGACTGCGCGACCTTGATCATGTCCTCTATCTGCTCCTGGAGCAGTGCGGAGATGCATATCACCATGTCCGCTCCGTTCTTGGCGTAGAACTCGATGAGTTCGGACATGAACAGGTCCTGTCCCACCGCGATACCCATATTCAGACCCTGGCGTGTGACGATCAGGGGTCTGTTCCCCGGGGCGAATACGGCGGACTCATCGAACACCCCGCCCTTCTTGGTGAGGTTGATCTTGTCGTAGTACACCTCATCCTTCCCGTCAAGTATGAGCGCGCTGTCGAAGATCTTGCCGTCCGACTTCCTGGGACATCCGAATATCACGGTGCTTCCCCTGTTCTCGGAGAGTTTGGCGATGTTGTCTATGACCGTGCCCCTGAGCATATCGATCATCATGCTCGCGGGGTCGCTCAGGTATCCGCAGGCGTACATCTCGGGGAAGACGAATACGTCGGACTCGACGTTGTTGATCCTCATCCTCGCCTTGAAGAAGTTGGAAATGGGGTCGTTAACTATGCCCCTGGATTGGACCAGTGTAATCTTCATGGCGGGTAATCTGTTCCTGCGTTAATAAGGTTCGCGGGAGCGTGCCCGCAACCGTGCGTCCCGGCCTAACGCGCGTAAGCGCGATTATAAATAATGACTGCGTGTAGGGATTCCGATAACATGTTCAATGATGACAGATCCGATTTCGCAGCGCCGATCGCAGCGTTCCTGTACATCGCGCTGGCGGCTCTCCTTACCATGGTCTACGTCATCTGCCTCGATTCATCGATCTGGCAGAGGGGCATGCCCCTGACGTACTTCCTCGGTCTCGGCGGGCTGGTAATCGCTGGTTTCAACCTTTACAAGGGATATCTGGCCGAGGGATTCTCGGTCGCTCTTTTCGTATTGTATGTCTTGGCATTCGATGCCGGCGGCTCCGTACCGGTAGCGGTCGGTCTCGGCGTTCTCTTCGCCTTCTGCGCTCTCGTGAGCTACAAGACGGGAATCCTGGACCTCGCTATCATCGATGCAATCGCGGCCGTCTCGGCAACGCTCCTCGTCGGAGTGGAGGTCCACGAGTCCGTCAGGGCGCTCGTATGTATCCTCGGATTCGCTTCGGTGTTCATCGCACTCTATGTCGCATACTGCGACTGGACGTTCGCACAGGACATCATCGAGTCCTTCGAGGACGATTTCCTCGATGACGAATGCGACTGCGAGGACCACCCCGAGGGATGCACCTGCGAGTGCTGCGCCGACAAGGCGGACGAGGAGGCGGCTGAAGAGCCTGCCGCCGAGGAAACTGCAGAGGCCGAAGAGGCACCCGCTCAGGCCGAGGAGGCAGCTGAAGAGCCTGCCGCCGAGGAAGCACCCGCCGAATCCGAGGAATCCGCCGAGGAGAGGAAGGAGGAGTGAATGGGGGAAACCCCATCCACCAAACGTTTTAAGCTTTTTGAAAAACGATTGTACCAGGGGTTACCTGGCACATATGTTCACACGAAGAACTTATCGGGATATACGGGGATGTTACCGTACTGGTCGCTTTCCCTGCATAGAGCAATGATCCCTTCGATCAGCCCGAGAATGCTGGTTATGACCGAACCGATTCCCAGTGTGAAGACCACCAGGAGGATGTATCCTATCCCTGATGCTACCTTACCTGCGTAGAATCTGTGTATACCGATCCATCCCAGGAAGATGGCGATCAATCCGTATGCGATCTTGTTGACGGTCTTCTGTCCGGGTTCGATGGCGACCCCATTCCTGGCTTCGCCCTCGATATTCTCGCCGCAGTTGGGGCAGTATTTCGCGTCTCCGGCATCAGTTCCGCATTTCTTGCAATACATTTTGCACCTCTGGTTTTGGATAGCGCCGTCTCAGTATTTAGGACGGTCGTAGAAGAATCCAGATAATTAAAGAAGAAAGTTGTTTGATGCCCGCCGAAGCGGGCTTTTGTCTCATGCCTTCAGGAAGTCGAAGAACCCTTTGGGTATTTCGATCTCATCGCTTCCTTCAGGGCGGTGGACGCAGAAGATCACGTAGAAGAACTCCACGAGTGCAATGAGTGCTCCGATTCCGAAGATGAAGGAGAGTACAAGCTGCACCACTCCGGGTACGATTCTTCCGTTGAGGAACTTGTGGATTCCAAGTCCGCCGATGAAGAAGACGATTACGAGATACAATATCTTGTTCATTTTGTCCATATTAGGTTACCCCTTTATGTTGTCCGATAATTGCAGTAGTATTATAAAAGATATGTGTTCGGATAACGTCGACATCATTATAGCCAGCCTGTCCTAGCACATCCTGTGCAGCCCTCATCTGGGAATGGGCATGGTATTGTCATCCCGAAGGTTCCATACTGGGAATTAAGTAAAAGGGAGTAAGGGGTTTGTCGGTACTGTCTACCGGGATCAGTTCATACCCATCTTGCTCTTGACTTCCGGCGAGAGCAGGAAGAGGAGGAGCATGATGAACAGGAGGAGCAGCGGGATACCGATGAGCGCGATGATCGCGATGATCGAGCCGATGATTCCCAGGATGTAGATAATCAGGAGAATAATCCAGATGACGTTACCGGCAAGCTTTCCGCCGCTGACCATGAGCCAGGCCATGACGATAAGCAGGACAGCTACGACAATCGTCATAACGTTGCTTGCGCCGTATGCGATGATCGAGAAGATTCCCTCGACGAGCTCGGAGATTCCGACACCCGCAGTACCTGCGACGAGGACTCCGAACTTGGACTTGACATCCGAGAAGAGGCTTCCGATCTGGATCATACACTGACCCTTCATTATTCCCAAACCGAGTATCGCGTAGACGACTGCTCCGATCACTGAACCGACCAGTGCAACGATCTTCTTCCACATCTCGAGGTCCTTAAAGGCCTCGAGTGCGAACAGAGAGACCGCTGACAGGATGATCCCCAGAAGGGCGATAATCAGCAGGAGAAGTCCTACGTTCTTTGTGTCATCGAAAAACGACATGTTAGTTGTGATATCAATCACATATTAACTTTTTTTCGGTAGACCTTCAACCGGAATTTGTCCAGTGGGTCATATGTCTATAGGCATCTCCGCAGCAGTGCCTGCGGTACAGGGCGGCATCGGCAGGATGCCCCTGTTCCGAAAGGGTCCCGAGCCATATCGTCATGCTCAATCCCACAGCAAGGTCTGTCTGAACCGCATCCAAGACCTGCATCCGGGGCACGGAAGGAAATCCGTGGGTTCGGCGATCTCCCACATCTTCCTTCCGCAGACACTGCATTTCATACTGGGCGTGTACAGCCTCATGCCTCCCTCGGATATTATGACCGCATCTTTGGATGCGATGTTCCCGCATCTGCAATGGAAAAGCGGAAGGTACCAGCTGCATTCGGCATCAGGGTGCTCCTCCAGTATCCTTTTCGGCTTCGGTCCGTACTTCCCTCCGAGGGCGTCGGCCCTCGTCGCGGGATTCCGCGGATTGCTCAGGAAACCCGGACCGTACGTCACCCTCTTCCTGAATCCGCATATGTCACAGATGAACTCTACTTCTTCTCCCATGTGTGACGAAGAGGCGAGCGGGTACAACAATGAACGGATGTTACGGATGTTACCTCCGTCACCCCGGGATGCGCCTCATGCGCAGTGCCCGATCGTGGAGTGCAGTTGAAGAAGGGGGAGTGGTGGTCCCATTGTGATTTGAACACAAGACCTTCCGGTTATCAGCCGGACGCTCAAACCGTGCTAAGCTATGGGACCGAGTATTATCGGGGATAGGTACGTGTAATATAAATCTTTCTACCTTGGCCAGCGATGGTTATTAAATCGTGGATTCTCTAATCCCGAGCATGGCTTCAACATTCCATTGGGTCAGGGTCAAGGCCATCTGTTACGCCACCGAGGACGAGGATATCATCTGCGACACGGTGTCCCAGCTGGCAGGGACGGAGGATCTGGAGATAGACATCTCTGAGGGCCTCCACAACAACCCCCTGACCGTGGTGGATGCCAACCTCTCCAAGAACAAGGAGTATGCGACCCTCTTCGGCAATCTGGGCGAAAGCGTGATACGCGGCATCCTGGCGGACCTCGATGCCAGGGTGGACGACGACTGCGTCTTCTACGTCAGGCTCGACAAGCAGAAGGCCGTATGCGGCGAATACGAGATCTCGCACGGCGGGGATGTGATCTCGATCACAGCGAAGATAATGGCCCATCCCGCGAAGAAGGAGGTCGCTCTGAGGATAATGTCCGATTATCTCACTCAGATGCTTCCGGCTCCTCAGCGATGACCTTGACTAGTTTCACGCGTCTGTTCCTTACGGATGTCACGATCATCGTGATGTCGTCCACCTTGAGCCTGTCGCCCGTTATGGGCATCTTCTGAAGTCTGTACTGGATGAAACCGCCCACGGTGGAACCGTCGTACTCCTCTATGTCGATCTTCCTCTCCAGGACCTCCATGAGGTCGTTGATGTTGGCATCTCCCATGACGGTGTAGCCGCCGTCCGTGTCCCTGACGATGTCGAGTTCCACGGTGTCGCTCTCGTCCCATATCTCGCCCACGAGCTCTTCCAGGACGTCCTCCAGCGATACGATGCCCACTGTGCCTCCGTAATCGTCGATGACGACGAGCATCTGCACGGAGGACCTCTGTATCTCCGAAAGCGCCTTCGCGACCGTGGCGGACTCGGGGATGAACCTGACGCGTCTGATGAGGTCGCCGATCTTCTGGTCCTTGTCGGCCTGGAAGTACTTGGTGTAGAAGTCCTTGGAATACACGACGCCGACTATGGTGTCCACGGTCTCGTTGTACACGGGTATCCTGGAGTATCCGGAACGGAGGAACACCTCCTTCAGTTCGTCCATGGTCGCCGTCTTGTCCACGGCCACGATGTCCACGCGGGGCGTGAGGATCTCGCTGACGGTCTTGTCGTCGAATTCCATGGCGGATTTGATCAGATCGCTCTCCGCGGTCTCGATCTCTCCCTCCTCCTCGATCTCGTCGACCATGATGCGGAGCTCCTCCTCGGTGAGGGTGGGCGAGTTCTCCGAATCGGACGGCGTGTGCCTCGCGACGGTGCCGGAGAACCTCTCGAAGATCCAAGTGATGGGGATGAAGACCTTGATGATGATGCCCAGCGGGCCGGACATCGCGGTGGCGAAAGCCTCCGCGTTGGCCTTCGCAAGGCTCTTCGGGGTGATCTCCCCCACCGCCAGGATGATGACGAGCATGAATGCGGTCGCGTAAGCGACTCCTATGCTTCCGAACATCCCGGTGAATATGAACGTACAGAGTGAAGATGCCAGGATGTTGACCAGGTTGTTGCCGACCAGGATGGTGGTGAGGAGCCTGTCGTAGTTCTCCAGCAGTTTCAGTGCCTTGGCGGCCTTCCTGTTGCCGTCCTCCGCGGATTTCTTCAGTTTGATCTTGTTGGCGCCGGTATAGGCGGTCTCGGTGGCGGAGAACATCGCCGACAGCGCAACGAGTATAACGAGGGCAACGGATGCCCAGAGAATCAAGGAATCCATTTACCGCATCCCTGCCGGGTGTGTTTCGAAGAACTCTATCATTTCAAATTCACCGTCGTCCGCGACGACTTGTCATAACGTTATGCGTACGATATAATAAACATAGCGATTGGGAGCGCGCTCCGTTCGGAACGTCCCGGTTTCTCACATTCCGAACTTCCTCTTGACCGACGGGTCGAAGAGGTAGACGAACGCGAGCAGGTACATCAGGCTGATGCATATGCCGCTGACGAGGTTCATTCCGCCCGTGATGGCGATGATGACGCCTCCGAGGATACCGAGGAAGTAGAACACCATAAGAATGACCCAGAGGATCTTTTCTACGACTCCCTTCCTGTCGTTGGTGAGGATCCATACCACGAACAGGAGCAGGATACCGACGATTATACCGATCACGATGTCAGCGACGGTGAACCCGAGCCCTATGATCGATGCCACACCGATCGCTGCCGTGTAACCGGTGAGGACTCCGAATTTGGATGTCGCGCCGTCGGGGAACAGCTTGATCAGGAAACCCGGTATCCTGCCCGAGAAGATGGCGAAACCGGCCGCCAGCATGAGCAGCGCCGACAGGATCCCTCCGATACCCGCGACTATACGCCAGACCTCCTCGATATCATCGTTGAAGAAGAACAGGACCGATCCCACAACGTTGACCGCCGCGACTATCATCGCGAGCATACCGAAGTTCCTGGTGTTGTCAAAGAACGACATATCCCGTCGCATACCCTTCCCGTTTATAAACTTTCTATATCCGCCGGGGACGGTCGGAAGGTCCGCCCGTCGCGGCGGCCATGCGAACATGTTTGCGTCCTTATTATATTTTTAAATATAGTAATAATATATACGGGAGTGTTTAGGTGAAAACCATGCCGGACTTCGAATGGAAAATCGTAGAGAAGATCGCTGTGCTCTCAACTTCCGCAAAAGGATGGACCAAGGAGCTCAACCTCATCAGCTGGAACAACAGGGAACCCAAGTATGACGTCAGGGAGTGGAACCCCGACGGAACCAAGATGGGCAAGGGTGTGACCCTTTCGCCGGAAGAGGCAGCCTACCTCAAGAAGGCCCTCAACGAGAGATCCGAGCTCTGAGCCGGATCCCCAAACCATTTCCTCCCGTACGGGATTCTCATGAAAGTACCTGCATCAGTATACTTGCGCCGTTATCTCGAGGGCGTGGGACTCGTCGCCTCTGGAAGGCGCGGGGCCATCTCGGAGGACCTCTTCCTTCTCGACAATTACGGGGAGGGATGCTACGAGGTCCTGGAGGAGGGTCTGTCGGAAGGCGATCCGCACGTCAGGATGGAGACTGTCCTCCTGTTCGCCAGGCTTCGCATAGCCAAGGCCAGGGACATCATCGAGGAGATGAGCCATGAGGAGACCGATCTCGTCGCAGGGGCCTGCGTGGCCTATCTGAAGGGCATGGACGAGGCGGAGGAGAGGATACCCGGACTGCTCTACACGGTCAACCACCGCAGCGGGGACGAGTTCCGTACGGCGATGCGCACCCTTGGGGACATCGCCACCGCAAAGGACATCCCCGAGATCAGGAAGGTCATGGGCCAGGTCGGCGGCGAGATGCGGGAGCAGACCCGTTCGGCACTGTCGAGGATCGTCGACAGGGACCCGGACCTCGAGGGGGAGAGGAGACTCATCCTGTCCGACCCCGTATACCCCGACGAAGGGGCGTACAGGGCGTTCCTGGACAGATCGCTGGAGTATCTGGACGTCCGCTACAGGGAGAACGTGCTTCCCCGCAGCGAGATCAGGCTGAAGACCTACAACAACGTGAACGGGGCGATCCTCAAGATGAGGATCAGGATATACAACGAGAGGCCGAACCTCGTCCTCTACGGTCCCTCCTGCGGATCGGACACGGAACGTCTCGAGGACCTCATGCGCTGGGCGGCCGACGACCTGGGTTCGAAGCAGGTCGTCTGATCCCCCGTCATGCGGTCCGTGTCCCCAAGTATAATTATCACGATGTCCATTACCGCACGATAACATGGCTTACGGAGATAACAACAGGTCCCGCGATCGCCGCCCTCCGAGACAGGAGAGGGAGATGTTCGATGCGGTATGCGCCGACTGCGGAGCGGCATGCAAGGTCCCGTTCAAACCCTCTGCGGGCGGAAAGCCCGTCTACTGCAGGGACTGCTACAAGAAGTACGCACCCGACAAGAAGAAGGACAATAGGCGTTCACTGTTCTGACACAAAATAAGATCTGGCACAGTGCCAGATCATAAAGTTTTTTTTCGGATCCGCCGTTCAGGCGATCCTCTGTCCGGCCCGGGGTCCGGCGCTCTCGTCGTATACCTCTTCGACGGAGAACATCCATACCGCTTTGGCCTTGAGGTTGACCTTGGAGAGGTCGAGGTTCAGTTTGTCGAGGACGGGTCCGTTGTCCTGACAGCCGATCACCCTTCCGCGGACCTCGTATGCGGCGGGACCGCTGATGGCCTCGAGTGCGACCTTGTTGTTCGCGCTCATGTTGGCCTTGGTGGTCGCCATGAGGACCTCGCCGACTGCGAGGGTGTTGTCGTCTATCACGAAGATGCTGCCGCAGACTATGGCGTGGGGCTGTCCGTTGGCATCGGCCGTCACCAGTATCTTGGTCGTGTCGGGACGGCTGAACATATCCTTGACTATTGCGGGCATTGCCATTGGTATCGACCGATGTATGTCCGCTTCGGTTTAAAAATATAGGCCGAGGAACGGCGGTTACTGGTCCTTGACCTTTCCGAACTTGTTGTACGCAATGAGTGCGATGACGATCACGGCACCGGCTCCGAACAGGTAGAACAGTTCATTGAACTCAATCATAGGTGGGCATTGACCTCCTCATATAATATACCTTTTGCCTGTCCAGACAGCGTGAGGCAGTTGTAAAACGGCGATATCGCTAATCATAGGCATAATACGAAATTCGTTGAATTATATTTGATTTAGTCACTTATTCGTATTGGTTTTATTATTATCCGTCAAATTCCTCCCGGTGTTTGTGATTACTATTTTATAGAGTGATTCCCTTACCGTTCTGAAATGACCTACGACTTGGTTATAATCGGTGCTGGACCCGCCGGATTGACAGCCGGAATCTATGCTAGGTCCAAGATGATGAAGACCCTGATCCTCGATGCCTACAAGGTGGGCGGCCAGCTGATCAGTCTCTATCCCGAGAAAGGTATCCACAACTACCCCGGGTTCGAGACCATCCAGGCCAGGAGGCTGTCCGATAAGTTGTACGCCCAGGCAGAGTCGATGGAATGCGACATCCATGAGGGCGAGAAGGTCATGGACATAATCTCCGGGGACGGTTTCTATACCATCAAGACCGATAAGAGCGAGTATCAGACCATATCCGTGGTCGTCGCCATCGGTATGGGAATGTTCAAGCCCAAGAAGATGGGGGTCGCCGGAGAGGACGAGTTCGAGGGCAAAGGCCTCACCTACGTCCTGCCGAAGAAGGAGGAGCTCGTCTCCAAGAAGGTCGTCATGTTCGGAGGAGGCAACAGCGCCATCGATATGGCACTGGTCGCATGCACCGTCACGGACACCACACTGGTCCACAGGAAGGACACCTTCAGGGCGGACGAGTCCACGGTCATCCAGCTCGGCAAGAGCCGTGTCAAGACCGAGATGAGCGCCACGCTCGTGAGCGTCAACGGCAGCGACCACGTGGAGTCGGTAACTCTCAAGAGAGGCGACGATACCTTCGACGTCCCGGCGGACCTCGTAGTGATCAACATCGGAATATCATCGGATCTGGACGATCTGAAGGTCTGGGGCATAGACCTCACCGAGACCGGACTCGTCAAAGTGGATTCGGACATGAAGACCAACAGGCCCGGTATATTCGCCTGCGGCGACGTCATCGACTACGACGGCAAGTTCAAGCAGATCATCACCGCATGCGGAGAGGCTGCTACCGCCATCAACAGCGCCTACAAGTTCGTCAAGAAACCCTACTGGGCATGATCCGGTAAAATTGTAAGGGGTTTCGTTCCGTTCGTGCGGACACGCTCATTCGGAGAGGGCTCCGACCGGACATTCATCGATGCACGCACCGCACTCGACGCACTTGTCGGCATCGATGACGGCACATCCGTCGATGGTTATGGCGCCCTGGGGACAGATCTCCGCGCAGGCTCCGCATCCGACGCAATCCGATGTGTTGACAACTGGCATTATGTGACCTCTAGACAGTATATGCCGCGGCCCCGCAGGGGACCGCAGAAGTAAGTGGTTGTGGTAAAGGGTTTGTGCTCTGGAGCGGTATTCACTCGGAGATGGCACCGGCGGGGCACTCGTCGATACAAGCGCCGCAGTCGACACACTTGTCCGCATCGATGACCGCGAAGTCGTCGACGGTGATTGCGCTCTGAGGGCATCCATCTGCGCATGCTCCGCATGCGACACACTCGTCCGTGTTGATTGTAGGCATTATTAAACCTCTGAGCTAACCATCGAAAGGACTCTATATAATGCTATTTTTGTTCGGTATTCCTAAATAATTGAGGCAAAGGTCATTTTCGGGATTGTACGGATTATTCGGGGATTAGGGGGAACCCGTACGGACATCGGCGGTATCCCGTCCCCTTGCGGCGAGCGTATGTGCGTTCATTTTATAGGGATTCAGGACCAGTTACGGTCATGGTCTGTTACTCGGGCAAGGTCTGGAACGGGGAGGGTTTCTCCGACGGATACGTCATCGTCGAGAACGGCCGCGTCATTGAGACCGGCGACGGCAGCCCGGCGGATTCGGTGCATGTCGGATACGTGATGCCCGGGCTCACAGACGGACACACCCATCTGGGCGATGCGGGCCTGAGGCTGGACCGCAGGTACGGATTGGAGGAACTGGTCGCACCGCCGGACGGCCTCAAGCACAGATACCTGAGGGATACCCCTCCCGAGACCATCGAGAGGGAGATGGGACGCTATGCCGCCGAACTGAAGGGGAGCGGCGTGTCCCGCATCGTGGATTTCAGGGAGGGCGGGGTGCCCGGAGCGGAGATGATGCGCCGCGCGGTACCGGACGCGGTGATCCTGGGACGTCCCGTCTCGCCGGAGTTCGATCCGAACGAGATCGATGCGCTGTTGGACGTCGCGGACGGGATCGGCATCTCGAGCATCAGCGACGTACCGTCGGGGTATGTGGATGCGATGGCCGATGCCGCCCACAGACGCGGCAAGTTTTTGGCCCTCCATGTGAGCGAGCGCATCCGCGAGGACATGGACAGGGTGCTCTCCCTCGAGCCGGATTTCATCGTCCACATGTGCGAGGCGACCGACGGCGATCTGCGCTCCTGTGCGGACAGCGGACTGCCCGTTGTTATATGTGCCAGTTCGAATTGTTACTTTGGTAGGGTCCCGCCTCTGAGACGCATGTGCGATGCAGGGGTCGGCTTCTGCGTGGGTACGGACAACGCCATGCTCTGTGCGCCGGACATATTCGCGGAGGCGCGCTTCCTGGCCGGGATAGCCGATGAACAGGGGTGCCCAGAAGGGACGGCGCTGGAGGCTCTGGTGAACAATGGTAATAAATTATTATTAACAGGGAGCGCGTTGCAGGGTCATGGCTGGACCGGAGTCCCCCTGATAACGGGCGGAAACGTCCTAATGGGCAGGATGTCCGGTCCGATCTGAAGAGGCAGAAACATGGCATTCAAGAACATACTTGTGCCGACCGACGGCAGCGAGTTCACCAAACCGGCCATCGACAGGGCTATCGAACTGGCGAAGGCAGTAGGCGGAAGCATAACAGCGATCTATGTCATCGATCACACGGTATTCGGGAACATACCCATGGATTCCTCGGTCACTTCCGTGTACGACATGATGAACAAGGAGGGTCACGAGGCCACGGCCTACGTGAGGGACCTGTGTGCCAAGAACGGAGTGGAGGCGAAGGAGCTCATAGTCGAAGGCGCACCCGTGAAGTCGATCGTATCGGTATCGGGTGATTATGACATCATCGTCATGGGCACCCTCGGAAGGACGGGCTTCGCCAAGCTCATGATGGGCAGCGTCGCCGAGAGGGTAGTCAGGTATGCCAAGTGTCCCGTGATGGTAATCAGGGCATCGGCCTCGGAGGAGGATTCACAATGAAGACTGTAGCAGATATTATGACAAGCATGCCGATCGTGGCCACGGTCCCGGGAAGCAGGAACGATGCGATCAACCTCATGGTCAGGAACAAGCTCACGGGAGTCCCCGTCGTCCGCGAGTCGGACGGACAGCTCATGGGTATCGTATCCAGGAGGGACGTCTTCAAGAACGTCAACGAGGACCAGCTCTCCATGATCATGAAGAAGAACCCCATCACCATCACCCCCGACAAGACCATCGCCGAGGCGGCGAAGATTTTCTACGACCTCAGGATCCACAGGCTCCCCGTCGTCGACAAGGGAAGGCTCGTCGGTATCGTCACCCCCACGGACCTCCTCAGGGAGATCAGGACGATGAAGACCAAGATCACCGCGATCGACTCCGTCAGGATGGCCTGCGTCACCTGCTATCAGGACGACCCGCTGTCCTACGTCGTGGCCGCGATGAGGATCTCCAACGTCACCGCGATGCCCGTTCTCAACGAGAGGGGCATCATCACCGGCCTCATCACCGACCGTGACCTGTTCAACGACCAGACCATGGACGTCGACGAAATGAAGAAGATGGGCCTGGACGACACCTGCAGCTCGCTCGCGGGATACAGGAACGTCCTGCCACTGTTCTGCGTCGCCACCAAGGAGGACATCTCCGATGTGGGAGCGGTCTCCAAGTACATGGTCAAGAACCCCACCACAGTGTTCAAGAAGACCACGCTCAACGAGGTCGCCAAGGTCATGTACCACAACGATTTCGGTCAGGTCCCCGTCCATGACGACAAGGACGAGCTCATCGGCATGATCTATGACGTCGATGTCCTCGTAGCACTCCTGGAGGAGAACTGATGGCGGACGTCGACCCCTCCGAGCTCCTCGGTCTCTGCAAGAGAAGGGGATTCATCTGGCCGTCCTTCGAGATCTATGGCGGAGTGGCGGGCATGTTCGACTACGGACCCCTCGGGTGCGCCCTGAGGAACAACATAGTCGATGTATGGAGGGCCATCTACAAGGGCAGAGAGGGTTTCGTCGAGATCGATTCCGAGACCGTCAACCCCAGAGAGGTCTTCAAGGCCTCCGGACACGTCGACGAGTTCGCCGACCTCATCACTTACTGTACGAAGTGCCAGGCACCGTTCAGGGCAGACCACCTCGTCAAGGAGTTCTACGACAACCCCGACGTCCTCTCGCCCGAGGACCTCGATCAGGCGTTCATCGACCACAACGTCAAGTGCCCCGAGTGCGGAGGCGACCTCGGAAAGGTGGAGGAGTTCAACCTGATGTTCAAGACAAACATCGGTCCCGGTTCGGCAAGGATCGGATACCTCAGGCCCGAGACCGCACAGGGCATATTCGTCAACTTCAACAACCTCTACAGGTACAACAGGGAGAAGCTCCCGCTGGGAGTCATCCAGACCGGACGCGGATACAGGAACGAGATCGCACCCCGTCAGGGTATGATCCGCATGAGGGAGTTCAACATGATGGAGGTGGAGCTCTTCGTCGATCCCGAGGACAAGGACTGGCCCAGATTCCCCAAGATCGAGAACGAGACCATCACCCTCGTCCCCAACACCACCTGCGAACCCGTCACCATGACCATCAAGGAGGCCGTGGACAAGGGCATCATCGCCAACCGCGTCCTCGCATACTTCGTGAACACGACCAAGCAGTTCCTCATCAGGCTGGGTATCGACCCCGCCAGGCTGAGGTTCAGGCAGCACCTGAAGGACGAGATGGCCCACTACGCAGCGGACTGCTGGGATGCCGAGGTCCTCCTGTCCTACGGATGGATGGAGATCACCGGTATCGCGGACCGCGGATGCTGGGACCTCTCCAGGCACGCACAGTTCTCCGGTACCGAGCTCACCCACTTCAAGAAGTTCGACGAGCCGGTCGAGGAGGAGGTCGACAAGGTCAAGGCCAACCACAAGCTCCTGGGCCCCAGGTTCAAGGGCAAGGCGAAGGACATAGCCTCCGCCATCGAATCCAAGACACCCGCGGACATCAAGGACGGGAAGCTTGAGATCGCCGTCGACGGAGAGACCATGGTCCTGGAGTCCGAGCTGTTCAGCATCGTCCGCGTCAAGGAGAAGGTGGCTGGAAAGAGGGTCATCCCCCACGTCATCGAACCCTCCTGCGGACTGGACAGGATCTTCTACTCCGTGCTCGAGCACGCCTACGACCGCGACGAGAAGGAGGATTACACGGTCCTCCACATCAGGCCCGAGGTCGCACCCATCAAGGTCGGTGTGTTCCCGCTCATGGAGAAGGACGGACTCGACGACATCGCCAGGGATATCCACGAGAAGCTCCAGCTCAGCGGACTCAACTCGCTGTACGACGGCGCAGGCACGATCGGGAAGAGGTACGCCCGTATGGACGAGGTCGGTACCCCTTACTGCATAACCGTGGATTACGAGGCAAAGGAAGGCGACACCAGGGGCACGGTCACCATCAGGGACCGCGACTCCAAGGAGCAGAAGCGCATCAGGATCGAGGATGCCGAGAGGGTCATCCGCTCGCTGATGGCCGGCGCCGACTTCAAAACTATATAATCCTTTTCCAAAACGGGGGGATTCTCCCCCTTTTCGTTTTTTCCCTACGGGGCCGAAGGGTGCCGAAATGCGCCTCGGACGGATATTTCGCACCAATCCAGACATCAAATCACAGTCCGAGGGTAGGGATTTATATTTTCAGTAAACAGATATTCTTCATGAGGTGTAAAATTGGGAATCAATGATCTACAGGATCATAAGAAACTTGAAATCCTCCGTTCTCAGATAGAGGGATTCAAGGTTTCCGATGTATTGAACACTGAATACCCGGTGCTTTCACCGGAAGACCGCGTCAAGGATGCCCTTGCCGCGATGAAGAAGTCCGGATTCCAGGACATCCCTGTCACGGAGGACGGCAACTACATCGGAATGATGAGCTACGGAACGCTCCTGAAGAACAAGGGCGTGACCGGCGAGTCCAAGATCAAGGGACTCGTGGGCGGTGTGCCCTCCCTGTCCACCGAGGACAGTCTGATGACCGTCGCAGAGCGCATGGTCCAATCCAACAGCAGGCAGCTGCCCGTACTCTCGGGGAACGCCAAGAAGAAGATCGTCGGAGTGGTTTCAAGGGGATCCATAGTGGACATCGTGTCCAGGCTCAAGACCATCAACGAGATCAGGGTATGGGAGATAATGACCAACCCCGTCGAGACCGTGAAGGCAGACGACACCCTCGATACCGCACTCAACCTGATGAGGGCGCTCGACATCCGTACCGTGCCCGTCGTCTCGTCCGACGGCGAGATCGAGGGAGTGCTCGGAATGAGCGAGATCATAGAGCACAACTGGAAGGGAGGCGCGCGCAGCCTTGCCGACTTCACGGATGTGAAGATCGAGGTCTCGTCCATATGCACCGACGTGGCCTACACCGTCAACTGGGACAGCGACCTGGAAGCGGCCGCGGACCTGATGGTACAGAACGGAATCTCGACTGTGCCAGTGCTCGAATCCGGAAAGGCCGTGGGAGTCGTTACGCAGTACGATATCCTGGAAGTGGTCTCCGCATGCAAGGAGCGCGACACGCTCTTCATCCAGCTCAGCGGACTCAGCGAGGACGACAAGGAGTTCACCGACGAGATCTACAAGATAATCGAGAACGAGGTCGCCAAGGTCGCCAAGGTCGGAACGCCCAGTTCGCTCACCGTCCACTACGCCAAGTACAAGGAGAACGGCGACAGGCAGAAGTACAGCGTCAGCGCCAGACTCAACGTGGACAGCGAGGTCTTCACCGCCAAGGCCATCGAGTGGGACATCATCAAGGTCACCAAGGACCTAATGAAGAAGGTCTCCAACTCCGTCATGGACCGCAAGGACGAGAAGGACACCTACCGCAGAAGGAAGAAGTGAAACATATGTGCCAGCATCGGACATTCCGATGCTGGTCACCCAAACCTTTTAGAGTTTCTCCCAATAATTGTGCGCGTACCCTGTCGCAAACCTTTTTTATTTTATACAGATAGGGGGAGGCCATGTCGCAATACGACTGTGCTTCCATCGAAAAACGCTGGCAGACCATGTGGAGGGAGGAGGCGGTGTACCGCTTCGATCCCAAGTCCGATAAAGAGGTCTACAGCATCGACAATCCGCCCAGATACACATCCGGTTCTCTCCATCTCGGACACGCCACCGGATACTCTCTCATCGATTTCGCCGCCCGTTACAGGAGGATGAAGGGATACAACGTGTTCTTCCCCCTCTGCTTCGACGTCAACGGGACGCCCATCGAGGTCAAGGTGGAGAAGAAGCACGGCATCAACAAGCTCGACACCCCCAGGAAGGAGTACAGGAGACTCTGCTCCGAGTACGCCAACGGGTTCATCGACGAGATGACGCACCATTACGAGATGCTCGGGGAGAGCATGGATCCCAGCATCTACTACCAGACCGACGCCCCCTACTACAGGAGGACC
>JAEEGL014665418.1_pt1 | contig 20639 bp, 14 predicted proteins | sample 9134231 | NCBI WGS metagenome assembly JAEEGL01 (sample SAMN16246548, study PRJNA631951) | gut metagenome | biome: gut microbiome; feature: rumen; material: fiber-attached | host: Bos | place: Iran: Karaj | collected 2018-10
ATAATGACTTTACACATTGTGTAAAATCAAAAAAGGATGTCAGATAATGACTTTACACATTGTGTAAAATCAAAAAAGGAAGTCAGATAACGACTTTACACATTGTGTAAAATGTAAAAATTAGTTAAAAAATCAACCATTTCATAGCCGAAAAATCATCAAGAACGCCGATTTCCTCGCCGCTGAGAAGACAGATTTTCAAAACGTCTCCGGCAATATTACAAGGGACATTCTTAACTCAAAAACCTATAACTCTTGAAACCCTATACCTAAATTCATAAAAATTCCGCCTGAAATTCAGTAATGAAAATAAAGCAGGTCTTTTGTTGTTTTCGTCGCAATATTCAGCGTATGCTTTTACAAGGTGAAACCACGCTTTGGAAAAATCACGTTTTTGAAAATACGAAATGCCTGCATTATAATAACTTAACCAGTTTTTAAGATTTGCAGAAAGTTTATGTTTTTTGCCTAACTGCAAGGCTTTTTCAGCATAATTTAAGGAGGCTTCGTAATTACCGAGTTTTTCATACGATGCCGACAAAATACTTAGACTCAACTGTTTAGAAAAATATTGCTTTCTTGTATCAATATTGTTGCCGCAAAGGTCGAGACATTCGGCTGCATCTAAGACCGCTTCTTTATATTTTTTCAATGAGAAAAGCAGCGAGGCTCTTTGCGAAAGATAACTGCACATATCATCGCACTTATCGTCTACTAAAAACTGCGTGTCAACCGCCATTTTGGAATATTTTAACGCCAAATAACTCACTTTTTTCCGTTTCCAATAATTAGAAAAATTTTGAGCCAAAACCGCGATTTGTTTTGTTGGGCGGAGATTCCATTTCAAAATATTCTCCGCTACTTGCTCCGGATTTTCTACAACACACGCCGGGATTTGGGCGGAAGTGTTCTCTTTTGAAAAAAATGCCGTAACTTTTTCGGCAAGGCTTTTAAAATAGTGTTGGTCCGGACGGCGGAAAGAATACAGCAGTTTCTTTTTTACCTCCGTCAACTGGTACATACCTTTTGAAAAACTTAGCCAGCCTTTCTTTGTTAAATCATGCAAAGTGTCAAAAAATTTGATTCCTTCTTCCGTTTTATTGCTTAAATCGAAGACCGTGTAAATATCTTTTGCCGAATACATACGCTCCGGTAACAGAGAAATAGTATATAAAATAGACTTTTCTCCGCTACTAAGATACTGATAATTAGGCACTAATAAATTCGTCATTTTTTTTGATATTTTTTTTTAGAAAATGCTTCCAAATGTAGAAAAAAAATTTTAAATTTGCACCGTCAATTTCAAAAAAAAAAATAATGCCCGGGTGGCGAAATTGGTAGACGCGTTAGTTTCAGGTTCTAATGTCGCAAGATGTGCAGGTTCGAGTCCTGTCCCGGGTACTTTACTTAATTGATTTATCTCATTATTTCAACTTTATGTCCTCTGAGTCTATCTTCTGAATCAAGCGAACAAGTTTATAAGTATCATTAGTAAATATATCCGAACCCGAAATGTATGGGTAATTAAATAAATCATCTGTGCTGTTTGTAAAATAGAATGTAAAAAAATTTAGGCTGATACTACCATTTAGTGAGACATCATACGTCAGAGATTGATAATCGGATCCTAATGCAACACCATTAGTATTAAAATCACTGCATACAAAGCCTGTTTGGGGCAGAAATACTGCACCTGCCGATTCCATTTTTGCCCATTCTTCACTGGTGTATTTGTTCGGAAGATCGCTCAAATACTTCACATCATATTGCCATACCAACGGTGCGACACCTTCGGGCGTATACCAATCGTCGGGCAAAATTACCACCCCCAAAACGTCATTCACATACGCGCTTCCTCTTTTTTGAAGTGCGTCAGGGCGTTTGTCAAGCAGATAACACCATTCGTCCTGGTCAAGAATAGTCCATTCAGCACCGTATGCGCAGACACTTTTCAGTTTGCCGTCGGCATCCACGGGCGCGGGATAATCCCTATTTGGTGTTATGTAACCGGGATTGCAGCCTTCCACAAATGCCCCAAACGCAAATACGTCAGTCCACTTGTCTTCGCCCATCCATTTCGAATAATTTACGCCTACGGTAGTACGAATGTCCTCAGGAAAACAATGATGATATTGCTGAGGAGCAAGCCTCCAAGAGCCGTCCAAAGGACGGTATTGCAGATTGCCTTTACTGAAAAATACATATTTTTCTTCGCCGACTGAAAATACTCCGGGCAAACATTGTTCAGGCGCACGATAATCAACACTGTACAGTAATTTCTCTTTTGCATCCAAACGTTGATTAATATTCAACGGCTTACATTCTACGACAATGCCGGAGGGCAGAGCATAAAGACACTGGCCGCCTACAATTTCGTTATATGAAGCCACGCCGTATTGCATCGACAATGTAGTGCGACAAATGTTGGCATTTAGGAACACCGTACTCTGAACGAGCCTTATATTATTACCGTCGCTGCTGTACGTAAAATTGTCGCAAGCCCAATAGCCGTATTTTTCCAACCCATCGGCAAGCGACGATATTTTTTTAACGTCAACGAAAGGGCGACCGTTGTTGTAGTTGTTCCCGTTTTTGAGTACTGCTGATAGTTTGGTAGAGCCGGATAATAATTCCGCGCCTTTCTTTATCTTCAATTCGGCTGTAAAGGTATCTGACGATTTGCCTATGCTGCCCTCAGCAGAGATTATTAGCGGCTCGTAAAGTACGTCTTTGTTGTTGATTTCGATGACATCGCCAACAGTGAAAGCCTGTTTGAGCCCAATGCCTCCATTGCCGTCGTCTGACGGAGCAATGCCTACTGTGATTAAAAATGGCACGATAGTGTATTCCGTTTCTCCGCCCTCAGGTGTCGGAGCAGACGTGGAATCTTCTTTTGTGCAAGATGCCGCCGTCATAATCAACGACGACATCAAAATCAATATATGACGGAAAAATTTCATAATTTACTACACTATTCTACCTTGATTGTTGTATTACCACTTTGCAACTGCACTAAACGCACTGCGCTTCCGAATTTAGCCCCATTTTCTTCCCAATAATTAATTGGGGACAAAATCATCATTAAATCCGTAGTTCTTAACAGATAATAGGATAGCGGGAAAATCAAATTACAAAACAATGAACCACAATCAGGTAGGAATACAGCACCTGCTGCTTCAAGAGCCGCCCATTCATCCACAGTATATTGGTTGGGAATATCTTCAATGTCTTCCACCACGAAATCCGTTACAAACGAAAAGCCGTCAGGGGCAGTCCATTCATCGGGCAAAATCAACAAACCCGAAACTCCGTTTACCACTGCACCTGCTCTTTTATGCGCCGCGTCAGGGCGGTTGTCCATCAAATACTCCCATTCGTCCCTATTGAACACAATCCATTGAGCACCGTATGCACAAGGAACACTCAGTTCGCCGTTTTGGTCAATAGGCAAAGTGTAGTTGTATTCTGTTACACACGGGTTGATACCCTCACCCCATACACCGGGCATCAAAAGGTCTGTCCACATATCTTCGCCCATCCAATCGGCATAATTTTCGCCGACATCTTCCGTTTTACCCATCAAACATATATGGTATTGCTGAGGGGCGAGCCGCCAAGCACCGTCCAGCGGGCGGTATTGCAGATTACCTTTACTGAAAAATACGCACTTATTTTCGCCGATGGAAAAAAGATAAGGAATACATTCTTCGGGTGCAAGGGCGGTAAGATGGTAGATGGATTTTTCTTTGCCGTCTAAGAGAATTTCAAAATCAGCATTAGGAATTTCTACTTTTGTGCCTGAGGGAACGGCATAGAATCGGCTGCCGCTAACAATTTCGCTGAACTCTGCGTTGCCTATTGTCATAAATACTTTGTCTTTGAACAAATTGAACTCCACAAACACCGTGCTTGGCGTAAGCGTAACAGAATTAGTGCCGGAAGTAAATGTGAAGTCTGCACACGACCAAGAGCAATATTGGTCAAGTCCGTTCTTTGGCGTTGCGATAGTTTTGACATCTGCAAGCGGCTTGCCGTTGTTGTAGTTGTTGCCGTTTTTGAGGACGGCGGAGAGTTTGGTTGTCCCCGAAACCAATTCAGCACCTTTCTTGACCTTCAATTCTGCGGTAAAACTATCTTTCGGCTTGTCAGCGCTTCCGTCAGCGGAGATTAAAAGCGGCTCGTAAAGCACGTCAGGGTTGGTGATTTCGATAACATCACCCTTAGCAAAAGCCTGTTTCAGCGTGATGCCGTTGATAGAGCCGCGTGTTTCAGCAATGCTTACCGTGATTGTCAGCGGCACGGTTTGGAAGTCTTTTACTTCTTCAACCGGGATAGGTTCGGGAGTAGGATTAGAATCATTGTCGCTATCCTTTTTGCACGAGGTGGCAATCATCATTGCCGACAAAAAAAAGACAATTAGTATTGAATAACGTTTCATAATCATAATTTATTAATTAATATTAAGTTCTAAAAGATTGCCTGCATGGTATATGTAGAGCCAACCGCTATTCATAGCAAGAAAGCCACCAAGAGCATCCGAAGTCTCGTCATAACTTTCTCTGCGGACAACATATACGTCGTATTCGCCTTTTGAGTCGGGCGATACATATAGCGGAATTATGTCGCAACCGAGATAATCTAACGGAATGGTGGTCTCAAGGTTGCCGGTGTTGTCGTCTAAAACGAAAATTGCACCGTAGCCTGTATATTTTTCATGGTCGGTGATTATCTTTCCGGTCGTGATTATTTTCCCGTTATAAACGGTGATATTACCGGTCATTTCGTCTGATTCAATTTTTTCGCAGAATTTTTGATTGCCTGAAAAATCCGTTTTTATGACGTGATAATATGAGGAGTAAGAGCCGTCATCAAGGTCAAAGTCGGAGGCATAGACAAGAAAATACAAATATTCGCCTATGCACTTTACTGCCGTTATGATTCCGCAATCAAAAATGCCGCCGCCAATTACCGTGCCGTCAGAACGGAATACCAGATATTGAGCATCGTCGGAGTATTGGGCGTATGCCACCAAGATATTGTCGAAGGCAGCCACGATGTTGTATGGCGAAGTGTTGCTGATTCGGTAAGAGAAATTGTTGCCGATGATTTTCATCATAAAAGGTGCTTCTAAGTTGTCTTCGCCTAACGGATGGGTGAAATATGCAATCGAGCCGTCTGTAAGCAAGGTGATTATCGCCTGATAGTCGCCCAAAACTACTGCCTCATCTGAAAACACCTGTCTGCCCTCAGAATCCAATTTTGCCAAAACAAAACTTCCGACGGAATAATCACTAATTCGCGAAAAAAGACATTCGCCCGAAGAATTTACCGCCATGTTTAACACCATACTATTGGTAGCAATCCCTGAAATTGAGTCAGATTTATCAACCGTGCCGTCGCGGTGGATTTTTGCGACAACAAACTTACCCTGAAAGTCGGGGTCGAGCGGTACGGCAATAGAGCCGCCGGGCATTGTGCGGACTTCGTTGATTCTGGAAATTTTTATGCCGGTGTTTTTTACTGACAAAGTTTTCGGGTCGGCATAATCGGTCTTGCCGCATCCGAAAAGTATCAATACCGAAAATAATATTGTTATGTATTTTAATGTCTTCATTTATCAGATATTTTAATAGCCGTAACGATTTTTTGCGATTGTCTTGTATTGTAAGTTTACCTTAATGCCGACTTTTAAAGAAAACTCTATCAATTTGAACATATCGGGGACGTATAAGTTTTGGTAAATAAGTTCACGTTTGACACTTGTTGTGCCCTCGGCGTTGAATCTATAAAGGTCGCATGAAATTCCGAGGTCGGCAAACAACGTTATCCGCCCGTTGTTGTAGTTGAACCTTGCGCCGCTAAGAAGTGAACTATTGTGCCTGTTTTTGAGGTTAACATTATTTTTTTCATCGGGGATTTTGGTATAACTGCCTACTGCATTGGTGTATGCCTTGTATTTACTTGAAATTATATATTTAAACTGCGCGCCGAAGTAAATCGACGGTATAAACATTTCTTTGCCCATATACAGCCATACTTCCGCAATCAGAGGCACTGTTAACGTATTGAATTTTTCATTGTAACGGAATGTGGCGAGCGTGGTGCGGGGCATTGTGCGCTGCATTTCGTACATAGAAAAAGTGGGCGCAACGGAAAACGAAACGTTTTTCCACAAACGATATTCAAAGCCGACTTGAACCGTATAGCCGTCAATTTCGTATTCGGGGTCTTTTGCCATTGTGTCAACGATGGAATAAACGGTGTCTAATTTAGGGACAGCGATATTTTTTGCAACTGCCGTCCACACCGAAAATTTCGGCATCGTGTAATAATTGCTCAAAACATCTCTGAAAGGCAGCGGGTCTTGATTTTGCACTTTATAAAACGGGTCTTTTTGGAAAAAGAGCCTCGCCGTGCTGTCTGCCTCACGACGGTAGCCGAAGTCCTTATATGCCGCCACGGTGTATTTAAGGCGTTTGAGGTTTTCTTCTTTTGAGAGACGGGCAGTCTCATGCAACGACTGCGAAAGTTGCAGCACCTGTTCGTACTTACCGGCGGAATATAGGTCTTCCAATAACTGCAAAGAATCCGACGTGCCGGTTTGCGCAGCGGCGTATTTTGCTGCTGAATTTATGACAATTATCAACAATAATATTTTAACAAAACTTCTCATTTCCTAATGTTTTATTTTATGCAGTAGCCGCCTACGAGTATGTCGTCAAGTTGCGGGCTGTCACCCATCCATTTATTTAGAGTATCAGCGAGTATGACAGACTGTCCGGCGGCGGATTTGGTCTTAGCGTTGATTTCAACAATCAATTCTCGGAAACGGCGTGTGGTGAATTTCTGCCTATCGGAACTGAACTGGTCAGCATATCCGTCAGAAAACATATACACGTAGTCGCCGCTCTGTATGTCAACTTCTTGGTCTGTAAACGGTGTTATCCACAGATAAATACCAATGGGGTTTCTCACGGGCTTATATTCGGTGAGAGTGGTTCCGCGTACGTGCAGAATGCCGTTGTCAGCACCCGAAAACTGCATTTTTGTATTTTTAAGGTCGAGTATGCAGAGAGACATATCTATGCCGTCCTTTTGTTTGTTGCTGTTGACGGTCTGTTGCAAAGTGGTGATTACCTTGCGGCGCATTTCTTCGAGGATTTGCGAAGGGCGCGTACCGGGTTTGAAATCAACGCAAATTTCGTTAAGAAACGCTACACCCAACATACTCATAAACGCACCCGGAACGCCGTGTCCCGTGCAGTCTGCCACGGTGAAAATTACGGTATCGCCGATACGTTTCATCCAATAAAAATCACCTGAGACGATGTCTCTCGGCCGCCAATAAAGGAATACGTCGGCGAATGATTCTTTCAAGATTTCGGCGGTTGGGAGTACGGCATTTTGAATGAGTTTGGCATATTCGATGCTTGACATTACGGCGCGGTGATGATTCTCAATTTCGTCTTTGAGGGTTTGGATTTTTTGACGTTCTTTTTCGATGTCAACACTCATATCCCACAATACTTGATTGCGTTCAAAGAGTTCCTGCTGCTGACTTTCGAGTGATTTTTGTTCTGCGGCTATTTTTCCGATGTCAACGGCTTGTGCTATGGCGGCAGCCTTATTAGAGGTCTGAAACTGTAAGTCCTTGTAACGGAGATTTTGATCATTAAGAAGCGTATTGAGACGGCGGATTTCACTCTCGTAGTCGCGAATTTGCGAGGTGTAGAGATTATCCATTCTGCGGGCAGTTTTGACGGTAAATTTCCGCCGCGCCAATATCACCGCCACGATGACCGCTAACGCTATCACCATCGCCGCTATAAGTATTATTTCGAGTGTCGTAAATGCCATATCATCAATGTTTTTTTATCTTATTTCTGTGCGAACTCCCGTCCCAAAATCAAGTCCCATTCTGTATCGGAAAGCGGCGCGAGGTTCATTTTGGAGATTACCGCCGCATATTTGTCGGGGTCGGTCTCCCAATACCGCAAATGATTGTCGTCGGTGAGGGCAAAAAGTCTGCCCTCGTTGTCGAAAGCCATGCTCTTGACCTTTTGGTTGCCGAGGCTGTGTTCTTCGATAACGAGCGGTTTGTCGTTAAGGTCATTGGTATTGAAAAGCGAAATTCGCTTGTCGGCGGAAGAAAGCGCAAGTATGCCTGTTTCAGACGAATAGACGGCATTTTCGAGTTTTGAGTGTCCGCCCGTAATTCTTTCAGCGAGGCTGTCATCGCTGAGGTTTACGAACTGTACTTTGCCATCGCTGAAACATACCGCAAGCATTTTTTTGTCGGGGATTTCGGTCATGCAAAATGCCCGCTGTCCGCCTGAGGAAAGCAAAGTCTTTACCTCACCGGCTTGTGTGTCCCATTTTAAGAGCCGTCCGTCGTGCGTAAGAACATAAGTATTGTTGCCGTTAAGATGAATGTCAGTTATCATCGTCCCGAAATTCTTCACGGCAACCGGCGTTGACGAACCGTCAGCGGGCATTACAATCACCTCGCCGTAAGTGTAAGCAACGGCACATTGTTTTCTATTTGGCGACGAACAAGCCGCTATCACGTAGTCGTTATCAACGGGTAGTTCGATGCGGACGTTTTTGTTGAGGTCTATGAGATACGACTTGCGGTCTTTGGCGGAACAGACTATCAGCGAAGAAGTTGCAAAAACAGCGTTATCCATCTGAACCTTGCTTTCAAAATCCGATAATTGTTTGGTTGCCGTAATATTGCCATCGCGGGCAACGGAATATTTTTTTATATAACCGTTTTCGTCAAATGTGCTGATAGTGCCGTCGGAGGCTACGCTAATCGACTTTGCCATTCCGCCGTCAAGTTTGAAAGGGCGAATCATCTTGTTTTGCTCCAAGGCAAACAGCATAGCCTCGTAGAGGTCGGCGTTTTTATTGTTTTCGCTGCCTTTCCGGTTCATCTCACAGGCAGTTTTGGCAAGGCGGAGGTTAAGTGATTTGTCCTCGTATTGATTTTTTGCTTTCATAGCCAGCGTGTTGCAGAGGGCGACATAATATAGCCGAGCCGCCTCGCTGTTGGCCTTAGCAGTGAGTTTCATTTGTTCGATTACATTCTGACGTTCTTTATCCGCTTCTTTGCGACGCTCTTCGGCAAGGTGCAAATTGCGTTCGGCGCGGCGGTTGCTGCGCTCTGCACTATCTAATGCCACTATTGCCTGACGACGAGCGCGGTCGGATTCTAATTTGGCTTCGATGGTCTGTTTTACCACCACTTGCAACGAATCACTCATTTCTTGTGCGATATTTTTTGCCTTGTTGACATCTTGTAAGAGACTGTCAGCAATGTCTTTCTGATATTCCGCCTCCGCCTTTTGATTTTCAGCGATTTCCTTTTGTTCTTCAGCTTTTTCCTTTTCAATCATCGCCCAATTGGAAAAAATCAGCAATCCCGCAATAAACACGAGCAGAGCGCTGATTGTGGCTACAACCTTGCGGCGGTGCGATTTTTCGGCGGCAATGATTGCCTCATTGCTACGTTGAAGATATTCTTCGCAGAGTACCATACGGTTGGCGGCAGTGCGGATTTTTTCTTTTTCAGGACGTTGTGTGTTGTCGTGCTTTAAAATCCAATACTTATTCGGGCGGCACTTGTCATACCACTTACTGAAAATGGCGTAGTTGCCGGGTGCAAGAAGAAACTTCGGATTTCTTCCGCTATCAACCCAACGCTGAACTTGTGTGTTGTAGTCGTTATATACGTTGAGATTTTCGTATTCTTCGTGATTCCATTCTGACAGCATCTTCCAGTTTCGTATCAACGCCTCGTGAGTGATGTCCAAAACCGTGTCGCCGCCGAGATACTGCGTTTTAAGGTCGCCTTTCACGGAAAATGGTCTAAGCAACGTATTATCTTCGTCGCGGAAGATGTTGAGTACGGCGCAAACCGTAGCGGAAGTGATTTCGGGCTTGCTTATAATGCCGGTTATCTCGCTGAGGGTACAACGGTTGCGTACTTGCCTGTTGTCATCGATTTTGGTGAGCGAGGTAAAGGCTGTCTTTATTATCAGTTTGGCATCTTCGGGCGTGATAGTCTTGTCAGCCCAGTCAGCGTGGCTCATATAATAGTCAAAAGCCGATTCGTAGAGACAACCAGCGTGAGCGTTAAGGACGTTGTCGAGGTCGGGATGTTCGTAATATTTTTTCTGATACTCAGGCAGTTGCTGATACCAACGGTTGAACTCTTCGCGTTCGTTATTACCGAGAATGTCTTTTGGAAGACCTGCAATTTTTACAAGGTGTATAATGTCAAGAGGTTTGCTTCCGTTGTCAGCCATTTTCCAAAGGAGATTCAATGTGTGCTGTAATACCGGCAAGTAGTCAAAACCGGAAGTCAGGTTGTTGATTAATACTTCGGAAAGCCGCGACGAGACACTGCCGCCCGCCAAAAGTGCGGGTTGTTCGATGACTTGGAGAATTTCGGTGCGTTTTAGTTGCGGCACAAAAAACTGACTATATGCCACAAATTCGGGCAAATCCCTGAAAACAGTACACTGCGAAATATAGTCGCTGCGCATCGTAAATATCACATATACAGGCAGATTCTCAACAATAGAGAGCCTTATGGTCTCGAGCAAAACATTTACTGAGGTGTAAGAATCATTGCTCGGCAAGCCGTTGTGGAAATTCTCGTTCATTGTGAAAACTTCCTCAAATTGGTCGGCGACCACAAGGAGATTTTTGCCACGGTTTTTGGCATCGGGAGAGCCGTCCGAAACATAAAAACCTGACATTTTATATACGTCAACAAGTCCCGAAAAACCGTTGGATATTCTCTCAATCACTTGGTCGTAAGGCACTTGTAACTGCTGAGAAACGCTTTTTGCGAGACTTTCGAGCGGATTGCGCTGCGGCTTGAAATCGCAGAAAACCCAACTGTTGTATTCCGCCGTCGAAAAACCCGCACGAATATACGGAATCACACCGGCATATACCATCGAAGACTTGCCGTCGCCCGAAGCACCCGTGATGAAAGCCATCTTGTTTTGTTCCAACATTTTGACTATCTGACGAATATGCAAATCACGCCCTTTGAAGAAGATTGATTCCTCTTCCGTGAATGGCCTAAGGCCCGGATATGGACAAATGCCGGCTTTCATTTTTTTGTGGTTTTATCTAAGAATACTTTAATATCGAGCGGTATGCGCCGCTGTTCGTTGATGGCACATTCGGCAATGTTTTTTAATATAGTGAGTTGCTCTAACTTTGCGTGCTGACTATTGCCGATAACAAAGAGCGGAATTTTTGCGCTGTTGCCGCCGCTGTCTTTCCAAATCTGACGCACAAACGAGACAGCCCAATCGCTGGCGCAGTCGTAATAAACCACGCCTATTTTGCTCTCGGAAAGTTGCGAGAGAACAAACGGATTGTAGTCGATACCGCTTGAAAGGCTGATACCGAGTTTTCGGACTTTTTGAAAATCTTTGAGCATATTGTAAATGCCGAGTGCAGAGTCGCCGTCGAGTTCGTTGAAAAGAAAAAAAATGTCGGTTGCCTCGCTCCTACGGCTTTCCTGCTGCTTAAAGTTCATTATGTTGCGTATGTCTTCAACGAAAATTATGGGTGATTTTTTGTCGGAATAGACAGTATTTTCCACGATGTCGCGTCGAATGTCGTTGATATATTGATTGTCAGCACCCAACATATCAGACGGATTCCAAACAAACATTTTGAAATCTTTGCTGCACAATGTTTTAGCGGTGCGGAACTGCGAACCGGCGGGTGTATTGTAACCTTTACCGTCCTTGGAATAGATGTCTTGACCGCCGAGCAAATGTATGCTGCAATCGGCAGTCTGCAAATCGGGTACGACGGCGATTCCCGCGTTATTAAGCACACAAGAAAGCCTCGATCTCCACGCCGTCATATCCGGCGAGACTTCGGCGAGAAACACCTTGAATTTCCGTTTGTAAAGGTTCAACTCCATTCTGACTATTAGCCTTGCTAAAAAAACAACGCAAAGATAATTAACTATTTTTAAGATTACAAAAATTAATCCGAAAATATTTGTGAAACAAAAAAAAGGACGGCTTTCTCCAAAAAAACCGTCCTATAATTAAAAGTCTTAACACGCTCATTAGATGAATATTGTTCGTTTGTAAATTTGAAAAATTTGCTGTAAAACTTTTTTTGCCCGTCAAAAAATTTTCCATAACTTTGCCTAAAATAAATCTAAGACCATGATAAACAGATACGTATATAAATCGTCGTTACAGCACTTTATCACTTCATCAGAAAATGTTGATTTTCAGTGCGTTTATAAAAAAATGGGACTAACACTTTTAATACTGTTTTTGTTGACAACATTAGCAACAAACAATATCTACGCCCAAACAACAACAGTTTTTAAAGGAGAATATAGATGTAAATTAACTGATAAAAATGTTACCGCAAAACTATATTCCGTTGAAATATATGAGGATTGCACCAAAGTTACTGTTGCGCTCGAACCGTCAAAAAATATTAAATTGCTTTATTTTTATTCAAGCCGCAATACTCATATATACATAGATGATGAAAGTAAAATTCCGATAAAAGGTTTTGAAGTAGACGGAGAATTTACGACAGAACCTTTCGAGGGTGATGACTATTGGTACAAGGCTAAATCAGGCAAAGATTATTTATATACAATGGTTTTTGAATCGGCAATTCCAAGGGGTATAACTACTATCAGTATAATTGATGACGGAGATGAATTCATAGACAAGGGAGCAAGTTTTTTTAACTGCAAAATCAACAATACAAACCTCAATCACACAGAATGGGACGAGTTTTCTATCCGAAAATTTGTTGATGAAAATGATGATGAAATTTGCGGAATTTATGACGAGGCAGGTAATGACAAATTGCGATTAGGCTGCATAAAAGAAAATGGCGAATACAAACTGATATATCTCGGCGAACAGAATAAACCGTCGTGGTGGAATGAAGGCGATTTAAAAGCAGAATTATTCAAAACCGCAACAGCCGGATTTTTCAAAACAAAGTTTTTTATGAAAGATACAAAAATAAATTCTGACTATTATGTAAGTTTTGACGGTAAAGTAATGAAAATAATTCATGCAGAAGAAAGACTTTTTATAAAAATGTATCCTATTTACGATAATGATATAAAAGCGTCTGCATGGACAGGAACTGGTTTTGCATTAAATGACAAATATATTGTTACAAATCATCATGTTGCAGGTGATGCAAAAACGATAAATATATTTGGCGTAAACGGAAATTTTCAAAAAAGTTATACTGCCAAAGTTGTTGCATCTGACAAGACAAATGATATTGCAATTTTAAAAGTTGACTCATGCAATTTAGGTATTGTGCCGTATAATGTTAAAACGAGTATTGCAGATGTAGGAGAAAATATTTTTGTGTTGGGATACCCAAAATCTACATATTTAGGCGAAGAATTAAAATTGACAACAGGAATAATCAGTGCAAGAACAGGTTATAAAGGGGATTTATCTTCTTATCAAATTTCTGCGCCCACATATTCAGGTAATAGCGGAAGTCCGCTTTTTGATAATGATGGTAATATAATTGGCATTATAAAATCAGGATTTGGAAACTCTGAAAATGTTAATTATGCAGTAAAAACATTGCATTTGAAAAATCTACTTGAAAGTTTTGGAATAGATATTTCTCTGCCGAGCAGTAATGATATTTCTGATTTAAGTTTGCCAGAAAAGGTAAAACAAATTAGAAGTTTTGTGTACTTGTTAAAATGTTCGGGCAATGGAAATTCACAAACTGAAAATCAAATTCCATTCACCGTTAATAATCCTGTTGTAACAACACCCTATGCGGAACATGCTAAAATTCAAAGTATTACTTTTGAAAAAGATTATACGTCTGTAACATTAACCGTAAAAAGTAGCGGTAGTTTTTATTCATGGGGTAATGTGCGTCCCGATGTATATATTGCTGTGAATGGAGAACGATATACTATGACAAGAGCGGAAGGAATAAAAATTGCCCCTGAAAAAACTCACTTTCAAAACATAACCGAACCTATTACTTTCACAATCTATTTTCCGGCAGTTAAAACAATTCCGACAACTATGGATTTTGTTGAACCCGGCGAAAGTGATTGGAAGTTTTTCGGAATAAAAATTAGTAATGAATGACAAAAGATTATAAAAAAGCAGGCAAAAATCGCCCGCATACTTTTTTTATTTCGCAAATTTTGCGAATTATTCGCCGCAAAATTTGCTTACACAAACTGAGCGAAATACACCGGCAGACAACTTGTATTGCCATCCTTGTGATAGTCTTTTGTGTACAGCAAAATCCTGTCGCTTATCCGTGACGAAAATTTTTCGCAAAAGGCATCCAACGATTTATGCGTTTTGTAGCCGGACGATTTCACTTCTACCGGCACCAACTTACTGCCCCGCGAAAGCAGAAAATCAACTTCGTAATTATGATTGTTGCCGTCAGGAAAAGTATAATAATACAACTCGTTGCCGGCGGTGCGGAGAATCTGAGCCGTCAGGTTTTCATAAACATAACCTAAATTAGCATCGGTCTTGTCGGAAAGAAGTTTTTGATACACAACGTTTTCTGTATAGTCTTTATCCCAAAACGCCAACGTAAGAAAAAGTCCTGTATCGTTGACAAACATCTTATAACGGCTATAATCCTTGGAAAGAGCCATGCCGACTGCCGGATCTGAGGCGTGGTATGCGATATTGACAACCATGCTGTCAGCCATGTCTTTTATGACGGCAATAACGGAGTCGGTAATGCGGCTTTCGGTCGCCGATGAAATCATAAACCTGTTGGCATTACCAGTGAGTTGCGCCGGAATATTCATAAACATCTGCGAGGCTGCACCGGAAATATCAATTTTTCTGAAATCATCGTCATATAGTTGAATTATTTCCCGCTTTTTCTCGTCAACCTGTTGTAAATTATTGGTATTCAGATAAGTATCAACGGCTTGCGGCATACCGCCCACAACCATGTAAAGCCGCAAATCCCGCATCCACTGACGGTGAACAGCCTGCCCCATAGGACGTTTCATCTCAAACGCGCTGCGCATGAATCCGCCCGTATTTTCATCACCCATAGCCGTCCTGAACTCTTCAAAATCCATCGGATAAAGTGTCAGCCGTGTCTCCTCTGACGGAATAAGTATGTTTTGAACGTTTTTCTTAATCGAAAGCAAAGAACCTGTCTCAATAAAATCATATCTGCCGTCTTTTACAAGATATTTAATTGCCTGACGAGCAGCTGGTTGAAACTGAACTTCATCGAAAATTACAACAGATTCCCTTTTATAAAGCGTTGTGTGAAAGAGGTTTTGCAGCCTGAAAAAGAAATAGTCCAAGTCCCTCATATTTTCAAAAAGTTCGTTGACTTCACCTGAGGACTGCGCAAAATCAATGAGAATGTATGATTTGTATTCGTTTTGGGCGAAAAATTCAGCGAGGGTGCTTTTGCCCACCCGCCTTGCGCCTTTTATCAGCAAAGCTGTTGAACCATTGCGCTCGGTTTTCCACTTTAACATTTTGTCGTATAATTTCCTCTTAAAAATCATAATTGTTTTCGCTTTAAAAATCAGGCAAATATACAACCTTTTGCAGTTTTCGCAAAATTTTTTCAGCCCAAAACTGCAGTTTTCGCAAAATTTTTTCAGCCTGAAACTGCACTTTTCGCAAAATTTTCACAATTTCTTTTGTTTTATATGTACAAAAAAAATAATGCACCAGACGAAATTTTTTTCGCCTGGTGCATTATTTTGTAGACAATTATTTTTTTAGTCCCGTACTTTTTTCAAAACCATTACCGTTCTATTGACGTTATAAATCGATAAAACATAATGGTCATCTTTTGGAATTGCAAAAAATTCCGTCGAATCGTCCACACGACTAAAACCGCCGAATTTTTCGTCGTCAGAGTTCAAAATTATCTTGTAAACTCCCGCTTCCGGAATATAAAACGTATAATCAGGAATACAAGCCGTAGGATGAAAATTGAAGACAAAAATCAACCCGCCTTTCTTTTCAACTATCGTATGGTTGTGCTCGTCCATGTTAAGTTGCTGACCGTAAAGGTCTTGCATAACGGGATATTCTTTTATCAAATTGATTAACGCCTCGTCAAAATCGTTCAAATAATGGTACTTCAAATACGGAGCGTCCATCAAAGACCACAATCTGCGGGCGTGTTTGTAACTCCAACCGTTGCCCTCACGCGGAAAATCTATCCATTCGGGGTGTCCGAACTCGTTGCCCATAAAATGCATGTAAGCCTGTCCGCCGTTTACGATTGTAAACGCGCGAATCATCTTATGAAGCGCAATTCCGCGGTCGATTATCATGCTGTTGATGTTTGTCGCCATGCAGAAATACATCTCTTTGTCCATCAGACGGAAAGCAATCGTTTTGTCGCCAACCAACGCCTGATCGTGGCTTTCTGCGTAGGCAATAGTGCGGACTTGCGGCAGACGATTGTTAAGAACGTTCCAAAGTTGATAAACATTCCATTGATCATCAGACTGCTCTTTAAGAATCTTAATCCAAAAATCCGGAATACCCATGCCAAGACGATAGTCAAAACCGAGACCGCCTTCCTCAACGGGACACGTTAAACCCGGCATACCCGAAACATCTTCCGCAATAGAAATTGATTCAGGATTGATGATTTTCATCAATTTGTTAGCGAGTTGAAGATACGTAACAGCGTCAAATTCAACACCGTCGCGGAAATATTTGTATTGGTCAAAACTGTCAATATTACCGTGATGGAAATACATCATTGAAGTTACACCGTCAAAGCGGAAACCGTCAAAATGAAATTCTTCCATCCAATAGCGGATATTTGAAAGCAAAAACTGGATAACTTCGTTTTTACCGTAATTAAAAAGTTTTGAATCCCACTGCGGATGGTCGCCTCTGCCGCCCGGATGCGTGTAAAGGTCATCAGTTCCGTCCAAACGGTTAATGCCCTCTGTTGTATTCTTAACAGTATGAGAATGAACAATATCCATTATGACACGAAGTCCGTTTTCGTGAGCGGTTTTAATAAGGTGTTTCAATTCTTCGGGCGTTCCGAACCTCGAACTTGGCGCAAAAAAGTTTGAAACATGATAACCGAAAGAGCCATAATACGGATGTTCAGCGATTGCCATTATTTGAATAGTGTTATAACCGCCTTTTTTAATATGCGGCAAAACATTTTCTTCAAATTCTTTGTAAGTTCCTACACCTTCTTTCTCCTGCCCCATTCCGATATGACATTCATAAATGAGCAAAGGCTCTGACGGATTAGGACGGAATTTTTTTCTCCCCCAAACAAAAGGTTTTTCAGGTCTCCAAACCTGTGCTGAAAATATTTTCGTAACATCGTCCTGAACGGCACGTGTAGTATAAGCGGGCAAACGGTCGATAATTGAATCGTCAGCACCGTGAACTATGATTTTGTAAAGCGAACCGTGAACGAATGTTTTTGAATAAGTTTTGTCATCTAAAAAAATCTCCCAAATACCGTTTTCTTTTTTTACAAGCGGATTTTTGTAACGATCCCACTTGTTGAAATCACCAAAAAGAAAAATCTCTTTTGCGTTAGGAGCCCATTCGCGTAAATACCAGCCCTTGTCTTCTTCGGAATAATTAAGACCCAGATATTTATATTGACCAGCAAAATCTACGAATGTAGGATAATAACTTTCAAGTTCTTTGAATTTAGCAAGATACCTATTGTAACGTGCTATAATATCGTCTTTTACAGGGTCGAGCCAGTGGTCATCCATAATGGATAAATGAACAGGCTCTTGAGTCGTTTGAACTACGGAAGTTTCTGTTTTTTTGTTTTTTACTGGCGTTTTAGCCGTTTTAGATGATTGTCTTACCATAATAACTATAATTACATATAATAATTTAATTTGAGCGAAATTAAAAACAAATTACGAAAATAAAAAACTTTTTTTTAATATTTTTGCAATAATAGTTCAAAGGCAACGTTTTAAATAGTGTAAGGCAAATAAAAATATTAATTAACTAAAACTTCAGATGCCTATGAATGAAAGTTACCCAAAGAAAAATTATTCAAAAAATTACATTTCGCTCGACGGATTTCACCGTTTGACCCGTGAAGTAGAAACCATGGAGAAAGAGGTTTTTACAAAAGTTGACAACTTAAAACTGTCGCCGAGCAAGGAAACATTAAAGAAGATTTTTTCCTTCTTGTAATTTATAAAGAATAAAGAAACATAACATTTTTTTTAGGGCTGCTTGAAAAAGGCAGCCTTTATTTTTTAGAAATTATTTTTGAAATATTCCATATATTCCAAACCTTTTTTAACATAATCGGGGTCATAAGTAAGATGTTTGCCGCTTTTAGGAATCGGGCGTCCCGTGTTATGAATATGAAAAGCATCGCCGTAACGGGCTTGTCTGATGTAATCTCCGTATGTTTTATCAATCCAAAAAACGCCCCAATACAAAGAATTAGCACCGCGTAAGTCCTTGATTTTCACATCTAAATGCAAACATTTATAACCCATTAATTGGAAAGGACCCCAAGAGGATGCCAAATTTATCAACGCCTCATCGGAGGCATCGGCAATATCCTTGTACGAAATATTTTCAAGCGAGGCCTGAGAATGTTCCTGAATAGCTTTCAATTTCTGATAAATACCTTTTTCAAAACGCGGCGGCACGTCTTTTCTGCCTGAAGATTCCAACATTATAAGTGCCATCAAATATTCTTTTGACAAATCGAATTGAACAGATAAAATTTTAATTTCCTTACCGTAATTAGCGATTGCAGCATCAAAACCGCCCTTTGAATCCTCAGAAGACGAAATAGGTAAATTACAATTTCTAAAATACAAAAACAGTACAATAAACAAAGCCGCAAAAAAAACGATTTTTAAGACTCTGCTACCTTTTTTCCTTTTGAAATCTCTTGAAAGAGAATATTTTACCCGTTTCAAATATTTGATTTTCGTTAATAGAGAATTGTAAAATCCAGCCATTTTTTTTAACAAATGATTTATTTGCAAATATAATAAAAATTCTACAAATAAAAAAACGCTGCCTTTTAAATAATCAAAAGCAGCGTCCTCATTTTTCTTTGTGGGAAGTGATGGATTCGAACCACCGAAGTCGTAGACAACAGATTTACAGTCTGCCCCATTTGACCGCTCTGGAAACTTCCCGTTCCTTATTTTTGCGCTGCAAAGGTAAAAAGGATTTTTATAATATCCAAATTTTTTTTGATAAAATTTTCATTTTTTTTACCTTTGCAAAAAAATTAATTGAAAATGAGCATATTAAAAAAATTTTTTAACCGTCTTAACAATTCGCCACTGACTTACATCGAAAAAAAAGACAAACGACAAGTTATAACATTGATTATCACGATTTTAATAGTATTTTCAGCGACAAAAATTTACCAAGTAACCGCCGCTAAAAACACTATGAATTTATCCCCGAAAGAAGAAGCGTTAGCCTTACAAAGGCTTGACAGTCTTAATGTTATGTACGCCCAAAAATTAAAATCCGATACTCTTAACCGTTTGGATTTATACATCGCAAACCGTTACGATACCCTTAAACTTTTTAAATTCAATCCAAACTCCGCAAGTGAAAAAGATTTGCAAAAACTCGGATTAACAGAAAAACAAATCGCAAACTTAATAAATTACAGAAAAAACGGCGGTATTTTCAAAACAGAAAACGATTTCAGAAAACTCTACGGACTAAGAACAATGCAGTTCAATTTCTTACGCGAATATCTGTGCTTCAACGACTCAACAGCCCCACAACCACTCTCAAAAGAAAAAACCGAAGAAAAATATTTCGATTTCGACCCAAATTTCTTAACCCGTGAAGAAATGTACAAACTCGGTTTCTCAACCAAACAAATCGAATCGTTCATGAAACAAAAAGACGAAAAAAATTGGAAATTCTATGTCAAAAAAGATTTCGCATACGTCTATTTCATAGACGAAAAAAAATACAAAGAATTGGAAAAATATATCAAAATAGATCTAAACAAACTCTTCAACGGTAAAAAACTTTACGACCTCAACCTCGCTAACGAAGACGAACTATCTCAAGCCGGATTCTCTCACGCCGAAGCACAAAACATCATAACTTTCCGAGAAAAAGTCGGCTACTTCTACGCCACATGGCAACTCTCCGACTGCATAAAATACGACCGCGCTAACTCCCTCAAAACCAATGTCTACACCTGCCACAGCGTCGAACTCAAAAAAATAAATATCAACACCGCTGACGAAATAACTCTCCTAAACCACCCTTACCTCACAAAATTCCAAGTCTCTAAAATAATCGAAGCTCGTAACTCAAAACAATTCAAACACATAGCCGACCTCCAAACTCTTAACGCTTTCGACCAAAAAGACCTTAAAAAACTACAACATTACATTGAATTTTAAAGGAATACGCCGCTCAAGCCGCGGGGGCTGTTCTTTCTTGAAAGAAAGAACCAAAGAACTTTTAATTATTTATCTTAAATGCGTTAGGGGCTGTGGTCTTAAAACCACAGCCCCTAACACATTTAAGATAAATTTTACAAAAGTTTTCCGGTTCCCTTTTTCAAAAGGGAACTGCCCCGCCGGCATGAGGCGTTATAAC
>JAEEGL017407469.1_pt1 | contig 20639 bp, 19 predicted proteins | sample 9134231 | NCBI WGS metagenome assembly JAEEGL01 (sample SAMN16246548, study PRJNA631951) | gut metagenome | biome: gut microbiome; feature: rumen; material: fiber-attached | host: Bos | place: Iran: Karaj | collected 2018-10
TAGCCAGACGTCCGAGAACCATGCCCTCAGCGTCGATTACGAGCCATTTCCTTTCTATTGAATCCTTGGTTGCAACATATGTAGCCATGTGTCTTTCTCCTTGAAATTCATTGATTCTTTTTATCTTACGAACAGGCAGATTACACCTGTTTTATGCGCAAGCCTGCATATAATAACCGCCATAAACGGATATGTCAACAATTTTGCACAAAAAACTTCGATAATTCTCTTAAATCCGTCGAAATTCGCCTTTTTTCGCGATTAATCAACTGCTTCTCTGTATCTGATGAGAACAATGGTATCAATACCGTCGGTGATGATATCAAGCTCCGTGCCGCCGTCACTATAGCTGATACCGTAATCATCCTCTGTCTTGGGAGTACCGTAGACCTGCTTTGCCTTAGCAACAGAATCGCCTACTGAAACTCCGCCGCAATCGATAAGTGAATTCTCGATCTCGACGCCTGTGATGTACTCATCGTCATTCAAAGCATGAGTAAAGAGTGTAAAACCATTGTATTCATATAAGGTATCCATACCCTGTCCAGCACATGAGGCACCCATATAAGGTTCCTCGACAGGTTCTCCCAGAGAATCCAGGACAGGCTTTGCATCTGCGCCGGGCACGATAGCAAATCCGTTATATGTGAATGTGTATTTGCTGCCGGATACCTGATTGTTATTCTCGGTTACTTCGACAGAGATCTGTGTCTGGCCGCCTTCGATACGTGTTGCCTGTGCTGTCTCACCTGATGAACCGCTGTTGTTGCATCCTGCGAAAAGTGATGCGATAAGGCATGTTCCGATAGCTGCTGTGATCAATCTTGATTTTTTCATTTTCTTTCTCCTATTATCATTATTCTTCATCAGAAGGATGTTCTGTAATATATTCGGGTGTGCTGCCTGCTCTTGCCGGAAGCATCGATCCGTTGAATTTGTGACGGGTATCCCCTATCTGCTTATCGTCCTGCATGAAATACACCGACGGGTGATTAAGGAACATCGTCGAATCACAATGATACCACTCACCATCCATTTTTACGAGATTCCAATAGTGACCCTGATAAAAAGACGGATCCCTGAATACCATCATGTTGGGGATCCCCGCACAATCAAGGAGCATCTTGGTGCAGGAATAGAATCCGTAGCAGTCGCCTGTATGCTTTGTAAAAGCCCTGAATACGGCTTCCTCATATGTCTGGCATCCCATAACGATCTCATAGTTTACATGTGAGTGCACCCAGTCGACTATATTTCTTGCAGTCTCCATGTCGGTCTTGCCCTTAAGCTGCTTGACGAGTTCTTTTGCTATCCTGATATTCTCATTGTGATCAGGTGAATCCCAGGCTCCGCCGCAGCCTACGACACTGTTGATGACACTTTGCTTCGTAATATTGACTTTAGCAGTCTGCCTGCGGACATTTCCGGCTTCATCGAGAGCTTTATAAGTGATCTCATAAATACCCTCTTCACCAATCTTCACCTTTGAACTGTCAACAATGACACGGGGATGCTCATCGTAATCATCCTTCCATGTGACACCGCTGAAATAGTCGATCGAGGCATCCTCGGAATCGTCGATATAGATATCATGAATACCGTAAAAAAGCGGTGCGTTATGGTCATCTATAACGTGGAAAGGAACATCTATAACAGTGGAATTGTTGTACCAGTCGGTTACGACAACGGGAACCGTATAATCACCGGTATACTGATAATTGGGAACTCCGTTAAGATACTCTATCTTGGCTATACCGGAAAGATCGTAGAGATATCCTACACACTCGGAAGCATCAGGCCATTCCAGGCTTGCATACTGCATCTTCGGAAGTGCTATTCCCTTAGGTGCCGTATGGTCTTCTATCTTCAGGGTTACGTCTTTTTCAAATGTCTCACCGAAAAAGACCTTGAGCTTGTAGATGGCAGGAACGCCGGTATCTATACCGGATACGTCAGTTACGAATCTGGCATCTTCCGGGCATTCATTAAAGAAGTCACTGATATTTATATCAGAACCTGCCTCGATGGTAACCTCTCTTACGAGATTTTTGTTCGCATCATTTATCGTGAATACGGCCGTAGCCAGAATGATGCCTGAACAGTATATAGTTGCTCCAATCTTTCCAATAATCCTAAACATAACAATCAGGAGCCGTAAGGCCCGTTCCCTTTAATCCAAATCTGCTAGAAGTTAATTTTTCCCTTAGCTTCCGATTCGCATCAAATATTTTTTCCTATTGTCCCCAATCAGTAAGTATAATCGCTTAAATTATATTTTCAACCATATAAATGAGGCTTATTTGTCTGATTTATGTCCTGAATTATTCTTCCGTATCACTTTCGGTATTGTCTGAAGGTGCAGGAGTCGTCTCTTCGGGAACCGGCGAGGGTGTCGTCGTATCTTCAGGTACAGGCGAAGGTGTATCTGTAGGTACAGGTGACGGAGAAGGTGTGGGAGACGGCTCTTCAACAGGCACAGGTGTCGGTTCAGGTATTTCCGTAGGAGTAGGCACCGGAGTTTCCGTCGGAGCAGGTGTAGCGGTCGGGGTCGGCGAAGCAAGGAATTCCTTGGAACCGCCGGCACGCTCGGGATAAAGTGAGCCGTTAAACCTGTGACGGCTGTCGCTTATCTGATCATCCGTACACATGAAATATAAGCTCGGATGATTCATAAACATCGTAGCATCACAGTGATACCAGGCACCTTCAAGGAACACGAGATTCCAGTAGTGTCCGTTGCCGTAGGAAGGACTTCTCGTGACCATCATATTGGGAATGCCGGCACAGTCGAGGAGCATTTTCGCGCAGGAAAAATACACATAACAATCCCCGCAGCGTTTTGAAAAACCTGTATATGCAGCATCCTCATATGACATATATCCGCGCACAGTCCTGTAATAGATATTGGAGTGTACCCAGGTAAAGATCGCTCTTGCAGTCTCGACTTCACTGCTTCTCCAAAGGCCTGCAAGGATCTCATTGGCAAGCGGATAAGGATCGCCCGATTTTCCGTCAAAATAAAAGACATCATACCCTCCGCCGGTTTCTTCAGAAGGGAATTTAACAGTGAGTTTTGCTTTCTCTATACGGATATTCCCGGCTTTGTCGATTGCCTGATATGTGATCTCATATTCACCTTCCTGAGTATAGTCCACAGAAGAATCATCGACTTTAAGCACAGGATCCTTATCGTAGTCATCTATGACCCAGACACCGTCGAAAAGGTCAAGATCGTGCGGATCTTCGCCCACTTCAAAGTCGCGTATTCCTCTGATAAAGGGCGCTGTATGATCATCTATCATGGTAAAAGGAACATTGATAACAGTAACGTTTCCGTATACATCAGTAACAGCTACCGGTACGTCAAAAGTGCCGCCTACCTTAAATCTCGGTGTGCCGTCGCGGTAACTGACCGAGGCTATTCCGGAAAGGTCATAAAGATGCGAGACGCATTCTGATGCTTCCGGCATTTTCCAGTTACAGTAAAGCGTCACCGGAACAGCTTCACCTGAAGGACCGGTGCGGTCTTCGATCCTTAATATGACTTCACTTTCCGTAGAACCGCCGTAAGATACTATGAGTTTATATACGGCAGGTTCCGTTGTATCGATGCCTGATATATCGGTTACGAACCTGGCATCTTCGGGACACTCCTTGAAAAACGCACTTACCTCTATGTCGGAACCCGCCTCGATAACTGCCTCATTAATGAGGATATCTTCAGGTTCTTTTGCCGTGCATGAGGCCGTCATTACCATGACAGCTGTGCAGAATAGAAATGTTCCGATCTTTACTATTATTCTATTCATAAACATTATTCAATATTTCAGATAAGAGAGGACTTATGTCCCCTCTCTTATCAGTTTAAACAGATTGTCCGTCATTATCCGTGGAATCATCAGGAGCCTGGGTATTAACCGGTGTCTCCGTAATATCAGGAGTCTCCGTAATGTCAGGCTGAACAGATTCCGTCGGAGTCGGCGCCTGTGTATCAGTAGGCTCGGGCGGAACTGTCGGAGCTTCCGTATCCGTCGGTGCCGGAGTATTCGTGGGCGTCGGCGTAGGTGACGGAGTCGGCGTTGCCGAAGGCTCAGGTGTCGGCGTAGGTGACGGCGAAGGCGTCGGGGAAGGTGAAGGTGTCGGGGTCGGCGTATCTGAAGGCTTAAACTCCTTCGAACCGCCTGCACGTTCAGGATAAAGAGATCCGTTGAACTGATGATACCTGTCATTGATCTGATCGTCCGTGCACATAAACCAGATGCCGGGATGATCATTGTATCCTTCCGTTGCGTCACAGTGATACCATTGGCCGTTAAGCTTAACGAGCAGCCAGTAGTGAACGTTTCCGTTATATCTCGGATAACGGTCAACTCTCATGTTCTCGATGCCGGCACAGTCAAGAAGCATCTTGCAGCATGCATAGTAGACATAGCAGTCGCCGTTGTGCTTTGTAAATCCTCTGTATGCGGCACTCTCATATGATTTTTCCCCGCTTAAGAGTCTGAACCATAATGTATCGTGGACCCAGTTGAATATCGCTCTTGCTGTCTCAACATCACTGCCTCTGTAAAGGCCTGACATTACGTTGGCAGCAATAGCGTAAGGATCGCCGTCACCTACATAATATGTGCCGCCGTCACCGTTTCCGGATGAGTTTTTAGTCTCGGCCGGCATCTTTATCGTAAGTTCGGCAGTCGCAGTTCCGATGTTGCCTGCTTTATCGACAGCTTTATAAGTGATCTTGTATGTTCCTGCCTTGGTGTAATCGACTTCGGAATCATCAACCTTGAGCACCGGTGCACCGTCATAATCGTCTGAGACAGTGACCCCTTCAAAGAAATCCAGACTGTCGGGATTGCCATCGAGTTCAAGGTTATGAACACCATAGATAACAGGTGCCGTATGATCGTCTATCATGGTGAAAGGGACCATGATAACAGAACTGTTGCCGTATACATCTGTCACGAGTACAGGAACATCAAATACACCGCCAGTCGTAAAATTCGGCGTTCCGTTCTGATACTCGATCCTGGCGATCCCTGACAGGTCATAAAGATGATCCACACATTCCGATGCCTCCGGCATTTTCCAGTTACAGTAAAGTGTCATCGGAACAGCTTCGCCCGTCGGACCGGTGTGATCTTCGATCCGCAGGATAACGTCATATTCGTTGCGTCCCGAGCGGATCTTGAGCTGATAGTTTGCGGGCTGTGTCGTATCGATGCCTGAAACATCCGTCAGGAACTCCGCATCTTCAGGTTCAGTCTCAAAAAACGCATTCAGCGTGATCGGGCTTCCGGCTTCGATAAGAACGTCAGTCCTGACAACTGCTTCGTTTTTGTCGCATGCGGCAAAAAGAGCAATAGAACATATTGCTGCCGTTACGACTAAGATACTTAAGATCTTTCTTCTCATACTTGTCTCCATAATTCCTTTAATCCCCATTAAAGATTTTTATTCATTATAAGGGAAACCCGACAGGATCTTCCCCTGGTAAACGTTGATATATTTCTGGACCGACGTGGTCGATCTTTCCGGATAACTGTCTTTTGCAAAAGTGTGATCCGTAGGTGCTGCCTTGATCTCGGCATCTGTCATCATAAAGCAGAAGTAACCCTTGGGGGTGTAGTCATTAAAATACTTCTGCGCATCGCAGTGATACCACTCACCGTTGAGTTTGACCAGCGCCCAGTAATGGAAGTTATCCCATGAATTCTTACGTTCTCTTACCACGCAGATATTCTCGATCCCTTCAACATCCAGCATCGCCTTGCATACAGCCCATGTCCCGTAGCAGGATGAATACCTCTTTGTAAATGTGTTGATAGCTGCAACAGCCCAGTTCTCATAGCTCGGAGTCCTTAAGATGAACGAGATGTTCTTGTGTGTCCAGTAGAATATCTTCATTGCCTTCTCGACATCGGTATCGTCATCATCGATGATCTTATCGGTTATCTCCTTTGCCATTCTGTAAGCTTCATCGATATAAGCCTGTGTTGCAACGGAGGACTGCTCGGCATTCGCGATCGGTATAACATGAACCTTAACGGTAACCGATGAGGTGTTTCCGACATCATCCGAAGCGGAATAAGTCAGAGGATAATCTCCCACGATATCCAGATTGAACTGGGAATTGTCTATCTGCAGTGCGGGATTTGCGCAGTAATCATCCGAAACCGATATGCCGTCCCTGTATGAGATCGAATCACTTCCCACCATGACATCCATATCGTGAGCGCCGTAGATCACAGGAGCCTGAGTATCCTTCTTGATGTGGAAAGGAACGCTGATGACCGAATAATTGCCGCTGGCATCAGTAAGCCTTACGTTCACATCGACGTCGCCGCCTTTTGTCAGATCAGGCTCTCCACCGTCATAAGAACATGTCACGGCTGTCATATCAAAGATATCCGTGATAAGCGACGACGGTTCGGGTGCTGTTCCCGCATACATCTCAACGGGGACAGGTTTGCCGACAGGGGCTGTGCAGTCAACAACGTTAAGGATCGAATGCATGACATGACCGCCGCAGTTTATTGCGATGTCATAAGTTGCGAGCATACCTGTATCGATCGAACTGACATTTGTGATGAATTCGGTATTCGGCGGGATCTGTGTAAAAAAACAATCGAGTGTGATCGGATGACCATACTCGATATCGACTTTTGAAAGGCATGAACGCTCTATATTATCGATAGCCCCGGAGTACAGAAAATATGCAGCCAATGAACCTAACAAGGCTCCCGAGAAAAGCGGCAGAACCACAAATCCCAAAAACCTCATTACGTTAAATCTTGATTTTCTTACCCCGCGGGATGCCATCATATAGCCCAGTACTGGATGCTGCTGATCCTTCCGTCTCCGTCAACTATGAATACAAGCTGTGAGCTGCCCTTCTGGAAGAAGTAAGCGCCCTCTGTTGCAGTGGTAGGTTCACCATAAACAGCCTTGGCTTCGTCAATATTCTGGCCGATATAGATTCCCTCTTTTGTTGTAACGGTATCGTCAAAAAGCGTAATGATCGAGATCGGCCACGGACCGCTGACCGAAGGAGCTGTAGCTACCGTGAAAGAACCGCCCTTAAATGTATAGAGCAGTGCAAGGCCCTGGCCTGCACAAGATGCATCTTCCTGAACTTCAAAATCACTTGCAGAGAACTTTGATTCATCCATCTCCGTATTAACAACAATGTTCACTCCGTTGTATACGAAGACATAGTTCTCACTCTCTGCATTATCATCAATATAGCCGACACGGCTTGTGGTTGCGGTGTTGTTCTGTCCCTGTGCCTGTGTTGAAATGATATTGACATCGGATGATACGGGCTCAGGTTCATTTGAGCATGCTGCAACACTGAAACCTGCTATGCTTAAGCTCAGAACAAGAGCTGCTGCTTTGGTGAACTTCATATTTCTAATATCCTCCATAATTCTGTACGTGTAAACACCGTACTATGATACACCATAGATATGACTCGCATATGACAAAATTGAGGAAAAATGCCCGTTTTTTTTATTCTAAAATGACTAATTATATTAGGGGATCTTTCAGTTTCAGCCTTCGATGGCATTTGCGCCGTAGCTTCTTAATTCGCCGTATGTCTCTAATTCGTAGAGCTGATCATCTCTCATATCGTTATAGAAGCTGATCTTCTTCTCGTACTCGGAAGCAACTTCCGGCACCTGCCTGTAATCCGTCAGGTCATAATTTTCGGAAAGATATCTGCCGAAATAGACACTGAGCTTTTCCGCACCATAGATATTGAGATGCTGTCCCGCGTCATACGTATCAACACTCATATCCAGTCCCATCTCATCTTTATGCTCGCAGAAATTGATATATGTCAGACCGTATTTGGCAGCATATTCCTCCACATTGGCATCCCATTGTTCATACCATTTGTATTCTATCGGGGCACGGACAAGGATAAGTTCGATCCCTTTCTCCTCACAGAGCAGTCTTATCCTGTCAAGATAACCCATGGCATTTTCACCGAACCTGTAATTCAGGAGCGGAGAAAGACGCGGGAGCTTGCCCTGCGGCTTTACATCACACCGCATGTAGTATCCGTTGCACGATGTGATATCTTTCGAGAAAACGTGCTCGAAATCAGTCTTTGTAAGCTTATTCCATCTGTCATGGTATCTGAGGATAGGGAAAACGTAGGATAAGAACGTCTCATTTTCAGTCATTGATGCATTGATCGCATCTATCTTGTCTTTAGACCACCTCATGCCGTCAAGTGTCATTCTGTTATATTCTTCTTTGCGTGGAACATCGAACTGAAGATTATGTATCGACATTACAACGACCTTCGGAGTCTCAGTCCTCAGAACGTCCCTCAAAAGATAATAGGACTGGCAGATATACTGCTCACCTGAACCTCTGATATATGCGGATATGCCGTACTCCTCGTACATCTTTATCGGAGAATAGCTTTCATAGGCATCACAGTCCCCGAAAAAGATCACGTCGTGAGGCACTTTTTCTTTATAATACTCTTCGGTAAAAGAACCCTCTATAACGCCTTTCTGATACTTGGGCATAAACAATCTCTGGACGAACCATAAGATTGCAAAAGACAGCGCCAGCAGAACCAGCGCCGTAATTACCTTATTGATCTTCTTCGGATTTTTGTTCTGACTTTTTGCCATCACATTGCCTTCTTGAGACGGCGGAAATCACCTAATGCTTTCCAGCCGATCTTTACGATCTTCTTTATATTGATAGAGTTTGTTCCTCCCTGACGCGGTCTGAAAGTTACTTCGCGGAAAGCGTGCTCCTCGCCATAGTGAACAAAATAGGTGGTCATCATGATGTTCGGAAGGTTGTAATCCTTATCGAGCTTGGGAAGATACTTAGCGACAGTCTGTGCGTTCATAAGACGGAAAGGCGCATTCGCATCAGGAACCTTGACCTTGAAATAAAGTTTGAGCAGGAAGCATACGACTTTCTCAACGAATGCTCTTGACTTACCGTCACCGCGTACTGCCCTGTGTCCGAAAATACCCTTATACCCATGACGCATCTGCCAGAAATTATCGAATTCCTCAGGCAGAGTCTGTCCGTCGGAATCGGTCTGGAAGATGAAATCCGCTCCCTGCTTTATCGCATAATCATAAAGAGCAATTACCTTGGGACCGTGCTGTTTTCCGGTATCGGATAAGATCTCCAGCTGCGGATGATCTTTTTTGAAATTCTCCAAAAGCTCATGTGTGCGGTCGACACTTCCGCTGTCAGCGATGACAAGCCTTGATGCGGGATCCTTGCCTTCAAGGATGGGATACCATGATGTTACGACATCAAGAATGTTGTCTTCTTCGTTATAAGCAGGCATGACGATATAAAGAATATCCATGTGTTACTCCTCCGGAATATTTTTCCTCTCGCTGACAATATAGCGAGGACGCTTCTTGGTTTCCAGATATATCTTTCCGACATATTCTCCGATAACACCGAGGCCTATCATCTGAATGCCGGAAACAAAGCAAAGAATGCACGTGGTCGAAGCCCATCCGTCAGCAACATGTCCGGAAAAAAACGAGACCAGTACATATATGATACCCACAAGGCTTAAGAAAGCCACGATAAAACCCATCAACGTGATCAGTCTTAACGGTCTTACCGAAAAAGATGTAACTCCGTCTATTGCAAGAGCTGTCATCTTGGAGAGAGGATAATGGGTGGTGCCTGCCTCTCTTTCAGCTCTCGCATAATAGACTACGGCTTGTTTGAAACCCAGCTGAGGGATGATGCCTCTCAGGAAAAGATTGACTTCGCCGTAACCTTCAAGAGCATCAAGGACCCTGCTGCTCATAAGCCTGAAATCAGCATGATCGGGAATGATGTCCACACCCATTCCTCGGAGGAATCTGTAATACGATCTTGCAGAGGATCTCTTGAACCAGGAATCCTTTTTTCTGTCATTTCTTACGCCGTGAACGATCTCACTGCCCTTGGCATATTCATCGACCATCAATCCGATAGCATTGAAATCATCCTGCCCGTCGCAGTCCATCGATATCGTGATATCGGCAAATCTCTTGGCTTCCATAAGTCCCGCAATAAGGGCATTCTGATGTCCCCTGTTGCGTGAAAGTGATATCGCGCTGTATCTTTCGTCTTCATCGCAGAGAGAAGTAAGTATATCCCATGTGGAATCACTGCTGCCGTCATTAACGAACATCACACGGCTCCTGTCACTTATCTTTTCCGCTTTTACCAGTTCGTCAAGCTTAGCCTTGAACTTACCGCTGGTAAGCGGCAAGACCTCCTCTTCGTTATAACACGGAATGACAAGATAAAGTACAGGCGTCATCACAAACTCCATATTTTCTTTCTTCTTCAAAGCATTATAACAAATAAACAGGGAACTTGCTTGAAGCCGTTCGGGAAAACAAGGGGGAGCTTTTCCGGTATCATCCCTCTTTGATGGTATGGTTCTTATAATCGATCCTGTTCTGTACGGATTTGGACGCACTTTCAGGATAGAGTTCCTGCTTGAACTGGAAACCGTTCCATCCGCCCTGCCAGAAATCAAGAAGCTCCTCTGTCGTATACATGAAGAAGTAACTGTCATATCCTTCACGCCAGGTCGCATCACAGTGATACCATTGGCCGTCGATACAAATATAGTTCCAGAAATGAGTTGCGGTCTGATATGGCCATCTCTCGATTATCATGTTTTCGATCCCCGCAACATCAAAAAGAGCCTTTACCGCATATGCTGTCGAATAGCAGTTTCCCGATCTGTTAATGTATGCGTTGTAGGCAGCCTCTGTCCATGAACTGCTGCTTGTCTTAAGGATGAATCTTATGTTGTATCTGCACCACCATACGATCTGAAGAGCGATCTGTTCTTCTGTCATTCCGGGTTCGGTTATCTCTTCAAGGATCTTTCTTGCCTCTTCATATACGACTTCAGGCTCCACATATCCTTCCGGTTTTTCGGCTAACTGTATGTTGACGGAAACAGATGATTCATTTCCGGAAAAATCCTTTGCAGTGTAAACGACTTCATATGTTCCCTCCGAATTCAGATCCACCGAACCGGTATCGATCGTAAGAACGGGATTTGTGTCGTAGTCATCTCTTACCGTTATCTTATCCCTGTAGATTACAGAATCCCCGATATATGCAAAGATATCTTTTGCGCCTTCTATCACGGGAGGCGTTGAATCTTTTGTCACTTCAAAAGGAACATCAACTATGGTCTCATTGCCGGCTCCGTCAGTAAGCAATGCCCTGGCAATATAGTTTCCTCCCTCTGACATATCAGGCACTTCGTTCCATGAAAGCATTACGTCCGTTACGTCTTCTATTCCCGTAACGCAGGATGCGGCATCAGGGATTTCATCACAGCTGAACATTTTCTGCGGAATGCCTTCCCCCTTCGGAGCTGTCGTATCGAGAATGAAAAGCTTACAGGGAAAATTTCTTCCGTACATTTTGATGTTGAAGTTTATCGTCTGGGGAAGGTTGATGTTGACTTCATCAAAATCGAGATTGGTTGAGACAAGATCAGGAAATGCCGGTTCCTCACTGAAGAATTGACCGATATAGGGTCTTTGTGTCCCTGCTTCAATCGAGACTTCGCGGATCAGAAAATCTGTCTCATCCTGGTAGAAGAACACGGCTTTGATGATAAGGATAACCAGCATAAGGATAATGACTAATACCAGCAACGGCTTTATCATTGCCTTAAGCATTAATGCCTTATCGCCTGTTTTTGACGGGGCGTGTTTTTGAACCGGTCTTTTTACTGATGGTTTTCTTTGATCTGCCGGCCTTTGTACGGATGCTCTTTTTTTATTCTGAACCATTTGCGGCCTTGAAGATCTTCCGTTGACGGAATTGTTTATCTTCCGTCCGGTTGGCTTATCCTTGCTGCCGTCAAATGTCTTATTCATATCATCCTTTTATCTTGTGTCCGCTGTAATTGATCCTGCTTTGCACCGACTCTGTTGCAGACTCGGGATACAGATCCTCAGGGAAATTATACCCGTTCCAGCCGTTATGCCAAAAATTCTTCAATTCCTTTGTCGTATACATGAAGAAATAACTGTTGTATCCGATCCTCGGCGTTGAATCGCAGTGATACCACTCACCGTCGATATTGATGTAATTCCAGTAGTGCGGATTATAGATATAAGGATCCCTGATTATTATCATGTTCTCGATCCCCGCAACATCGAAAAGAGCCTTTGCGCACATCGCATAGGTATAACAGTTACCGTTCCTCTTTACGAATCCGTCGTATGCCGCTCTGGTCCAGGACGAGTCATCACAGTTCGAGATGTAATATACGTTATAGCGCACCCACCATGTGATCTGGAGTGCCTTTTCCATATCAGTCATATCTTCATCCGTTATCTTGTCCAGAACCTTCTGAGCCTCTTCATAAACGATCTCCGGTTCGACATAGGTCGAGGGCTTTTTCTTGAGCGTAAGGTTGATCTGAACCTCAGAAACATTGCCGGTAAAATCCGAAGCCCTGTATGTCACCACATAAACACCGGGTTCGTCCATATCGACTTCGCTCGTGTCGATCTCAAGGAACGGACGTGTATCGATATCGTCTTTAACGACAACATTCTCCCTGTATGAGATCGTATCACCTATATATGTCTCTATGTCTTCAGCGCCCTCGATCGTCGGAGCTATAATATCTCTGGTTACGTTTAACGGAACATCGACAACGGTCTTATTTCCGGATGAATCCGTAACAAGAGCTTTTGCAACAAGCTGCCCGCCCCAGGTAATATCAGGAAGCTCAAGCCACTCCACAGACACATCATTAAGATCTGAAATATTAGTCACACATTCCTCAACCGGCGGGATCTCATCTACAGAGAACATAGTCTGAGGTATTCCTTCAGCCACAGGCGGCGTGGTATCAACTATATTAAGAACACACGGGAAGTTTGTGCCGTACATCCTTACGGTAAATCTTATCGTCTGCGGAAGGATGTAATTTACTGTGCCAAAATCAAGATTGCAGGACACATATTCAGGAAATCTCGGCTCGCCGTCAATAAACATTTCAAGGCTTGCCGAAGACCCCGCTTCAATAGTCCTTTCAGACACGATCATATCCGTGTCTTCGTTATAGACCGTGATCGCTGATACGGCGGCGATCCCGAAGAGAATGACCAGCAAAAGGATTATCAGCAGAGGGAGAGTAAATCTTCTTTTTCTGTGAATGCCGTAAGACAAAGCTTCTTTTGAACTTTTTCTGCGGCTTGTTCTTTGTGCCGGCCTTTGAGCAGATCTTACAGGTGTTTGACGCGCAGTCTTACGTTCAGCTTTGCGCTCGAGAGCAGCCTCATGTTCCACAGCTCTGAATACTGCGGCATCGGCAGACCTGACTCTACGTCCCGGATTCGGGCGCTCCCCATCTTGCATTAATGAATCCTCTCATCGCTCCGGATAGTCTCCGGTAAAGCACGCGTCACAATATCTGTGATCATCACCGCCAAGCATTTCATCCAGATCCCCACATTCCAGATAACCTAACGAATCAGCGCCTATTATGCCACAAATCTCAGGTATCGTGTGATTGCATGCGATAAGATATTTCTCGTCGGGAACATCAGTTCCGTAATAACATGGGTGCATGAACGGAGGAGAACTGATCCTTACATGGACCTCTACCGCGCCTGCATTTCTAAGCATATTGACCTGGTTTGCGATCGTATTGCCTCTTACGATCGAGTCATCGATTATGACCACCCTCTTGCCCTTAACAACAGAAGAGATGGGATTGAGCTTGATCTTGACCGCCTGTTTGCGCTGTTCCTGTGAAGGCTTGATAAATGTTCTTCCGACATATGAGTTCTTAACAAAACCCTTCTCGTAAGGGATTCCGGACTCTGAGGAAAAACCGAGAGCCGCATCGATTCCTGATTCCGGCACACCTATAACTATGTCGCAGTCGCAAGGATGCTTTCTTGCAAGTATCCTGCCTGCTTCTCTTCTGGCAACGGCAACAGATATACCGTCTATTACCGAATCCGGTCTTGCGAAGTAGATATATTCGAAAACGCATTTCTTCATCTTGCGCTTTATTCCGGAATCTAAAGACGTGATCTTTCCGTTCTCGACAGTCACAATCTCGCCCGGCTCGATATCTCTTATAAACTCTGCACCGACAGCTTCCAATGCGCATGTCTCGGAACAGAAGATCACAGCACTATCCAGTTTTCCCATGACCAGAGGCTTAAGTCCGAACGGATCTCTGGCGGCAATAAGCTTGCGGGGACTCATGACAAGAAGTGCATAACCGCCCTTTATCATTCCCATTACTTCCTTTACAGCTTCTTCAACAGAAGGTGTGGATGAGCGCTTGCTCGCGATCAGATATGCGATAACTTCCGAATCAGTTGTCGTATGGAAAATAGCGCCCTTATCTTCAAGATCGCGCTTGAGGATATTGGCATTTGTAAGATTTCCGTTGTGTGCTATGGAAAGCGTACCCTTGGAATACTGGGTAACGATAGGCTGGGCATTCTCGGGAACACTTCCTCCGGAAGTGGAATATCTGACATGACCGATCGCGATATCACCTTTGAGATTGCTGATCTTCTCACTGCTGAGGACATCACTTACGAGTCCCATGCCTTTGACGCATTCTATCGAGGCGTCATCATTTGTAGCAATACCACAGCTCTCCTGTCCTCTGTGCTGAAGACTGAAAAGCCCGTAGTAAACATCACATGCGCAGTCCCTGCTGCCGTGAATTCCGAAAATTCCGCATTCCTCGTGTATGGCCATAAATAGATTTTATCACCATGTTGCCGTACAACTATGCAGTAAAACGTCTGTATTTTGAACGATGTGTGTCATATTCGTTTGGATAAAACAGCAACGTGCCCTGACGTTAGTAGTAAAATAGCCGTATTATGGAAAACTTGTTTGATAATTGTAAGCTTTGCCCGAGGCGGTGCGGCGCTGACAGGACCGCCGGAAAGACCGGTTTCTGCCGCATGCCTGATGTCCCTGTAGTGAATCTCATCAAGCTCCATTACGGAGAAGAACCGGTGATCAGCGGCAGGAACGGCAGCGGCACTGTGTTTTTCGAAGGCTGCAGCCTGGGATGTGTGTTTTGTCAGAATTACGGGATATCAAGAGGTCCGACCGGACATGGAATGCACATGGATGCAACGGCTTTGTCAGATGCCTATTTAAAGCTGCAGGATGAGGGAGCCAATAACATCAACCTTGTAACCCCGATGCACTTTGCACCTGTTGTTGCAGACTCCGTTGCCAAAGCCAGATCTTCGGGACTTGTCATACCTGTTGCAGTCAACTGTTCCGGATATGATCTCGTGCCGACACTGAAGCTTTTCGACGGGCTTATAGATATTTACATGCCCGACATGAAATACTTTTCCTCGAAGATATCGTCAGAATACTCTAATGCTCCTGATTATTTCAGCGTATGCGCAAGCGCTGTAGATGAGATGGTAAGACAGACAGGGGATCTGGTCATGGGAACTGACGGGCTTCTTAAGAAGGGCGTTATCGTAAGACATCTGATACTGCCGGGAGCACTTTTTGATTCGAAGCATATCATCGACTATCTGACATCAAGGTATGGCAACCGTATCTATATAAGCCTTATGAGCCAGTACACGCCAATGCCCTCATGCACCGGAAAACTTAAAGAACGCCCTTCAAGAAGATCCTGTGAAAGTCTTGCCGATTATCTGGCTTCAAAAGGACAGGAAAGGGCATTTGTTCAGGAATATGAATCATCCGGAGACGAGATGATACCGGACTTCAGGACCTGAAATCCGGATACATAAAAAACCGCCTTTTAATCCTCAGATGATTCTTCCGATTATCTGTTCAAGTACAGGCTGCTGAACAAAGCCCAGGGATTCTTCAACGACATCACCGTTCTTGAAGAACTTGATCGCAGGAATATTCTCGATATTGTACTCATCTGCAATTGACATGGCGTCTTCCACATTGAGCTTGCAGACTTTGAGTTTTCCTTCGTACTTTTCTGCTAATGCCGAGACAATAGGGCCGAGCATTCTGCAGGGACCGCACCACTCTGCCCAGAAATCAACGAGCACCGGGATATCACTGAAGATGACCTCGTCTTCAAAATTACTTTCGTCTAATGTAATCTCTGCCATATGTTTTCTCCTTTTCTCAATGCTGCATTCCTTTTTCGGAACAGCATGCTCCTCCTTCGCAGACTTTGTAATTTCCGCCTTCGATACACATCGTCTTGCCGTTTACTATAGAGTCCGCGATCTTATATCTTGCACATTCATAGATCTCTGTTACTGTCGTTCTCGAGATCGCCATCCGCTCAGCACACTCCTCGTGCGTCATCTTCTGATAATCCACATGTCGGATCACTTCATACTCTTCTATAGTAAGGACCTGCACTTCATTCTTATCCGTATCCGAAGGCACGAACTTGGTGTATTTCGGTTCCTCACATACTCTTCTTACTCTGACCGGTCTCGGCATTTAATGTGCTCCTGCAAAAAAGACATATGCCGCATTTGCGACATATGTCAATTATATCATTATGTGTTTTCAAAAAGAAATGTCGAGGTTCTTATCAGATGTCTTCTCCCAGGGAAGCCAGATACTGACCGTAATCTGTCTTATCCATAGAATGAGCGATCTCTATGAACTTCTCCTTCTCGATCCATCTGTTATGCCATGCGATCTCCTCAAGACATCCGATCATCCTGCCTGATCTCTGGGCAGCCCTGATCTGTCCTGCAGCTTCATAAAGACTGTCCGGATTTCCTGCGTCAAACCATGAGAATTCCTTGCCCAAAGGTATAACGTGAAGCTGTCCTGCCTTGAGATACTCTTCGTTTACGGATGTGATCTCAAGTTCTCCTCTGGCTGAAGGCTCAATTCTGCTTGCGATATCGATAACACGGTTATCGTAGAAATACAGCCCCGGAACAATGTAATTTGACTTCGGGTGTCTGGGCTTTTCCTCAATGGAAACGGCTTTTCCCTCTGCATCAAATTCAACTACGCCGAAAGCTCTCGGGTCAGCAACGTAATAACCGAATATAACCGCTCCGTCACCTGTATTGACTGCAGTTCTAAGCTTACGTCTGAAGAAAGGCCCGTAGAAGATATTGTCGCCCAGAGCAAGACATACTGAGTCGTCACCGATAAAATCCTTTCCGATAATGAATGCATCGGCAATACCTCTTTGAACCTTCTGTTCAAGATACTGTATCTTTATGCCAAGATGCGAACCGTCACCCAACAGATCCACAAAAGGCTTTGTATCATCCGGCGGAGTGATAACCAAAATATCCTTTATTCCGGCCTCCATAAGGACCGAAAGAGGATAATAGATCATCGGCTTGTCGTATACGGGCAGCAGCGGTTTGCAGACCGGCTTAGTAATAGGATACAGACGTGTGCCCTTTCCTGCAGCAAGAATTATACCTTTCATATCTCACCCTCCGAGATTTCAAAAACTGTTGATTATATAAATATACAATACACTTGCGTTGTGCGACAATATGTTAGCAGATATTTCGGCATGCGAGGTACAAAATGAAAGAATTCCTGGGTGGTCTGAACGCATGGTCAATATTAGACCAGATCGTTTTCTATTTATATCTCATTCTTTTTATCTGGGGCGGCTCAAACAAGTTCGGTAAAAAACTTGAGTTCAATGAAGACTATGCAAGTCTTGATGCCATGAAATCTCTAAGAGGCTTTGCCGCCATCGGCGTCATACTCCACCACATTTCCCAGGAGGAGATCTTCCAGGCCAAGGGTGTTCTCTCCATGTTTGTAAATGCCGGCGCATACTTCGTCGCGATCTTCTTTTTCTGCTCAGGCTACGGACTTATCAAGAGCCTTGATACCAAAAAAGACTATCTTAAAGGCTTCATAAGAAAAAGGATCGTCAAAGCCATCGTTGTTCCCTTCTATGTCGATGTTATCATTTACGGAATCCTGATGCTCATCGCAGGATATGAGCTTCCCAAAGAACGCTGGATCTTCAACTTCACGGGACTTACCATGATGAACACATACGCCTGGTTCCCGATCGTGCTGGCATTCTTATATCTTGTTTTCTTCCTGTGTTTCAGGTTCATAAAGAACCGTCCTGTATGCTTCGGAATAATGCTCGCATTCATCCTGGGACTCGGCGTTCTGTTCAGCTATAACGGACACTTCGCATGGTGGCACGGTTCAAAGAACTGGTGGCTGATGGGCGGAAAAGGAGAATGGTGGCAGGAACAGATGTGCCTGTGGTTCAGCGGTGAATGGTGGGTAAATTCTGCTCCCGCGTTCTTTACGGGCCTTATCTTTGCAAATTACGAGAAACAGATCGCAGGCTTCTTCAGGAAAGCATATACGCTCAAGTTCCTCGTTCTTCTTATCATCACCATGATCTTCTATAAGCTTTCGAGTTACGGACAGATGAAATTCGGTTACTGGACAGAATGGATGGGCAAAGGCCCCGGAACCTACGAAAAGATGAAGACTTATTTCTGCCAGGTTCCGCTGTTCCTTGTTCTGGGACTTACGATAATAATCTTCATGATGAAATATCACGTAAGTAATCCTATTTCGCGTTTCTTCGGGAAGTATTCACTCCACACATACCTCATGAACCTTGCCGCACTTACTGCTCTGCGCTTCCTTCAGACATCCTCGTCTCCTATAAAGGCAGGCAAGTATAATCTTCTTGTTTATGCCATCGCCGTAATCGCCGTAACTATCCTTCTCGGCATCGGCGAACAGAAACTCACGGAACTTGTCCAGAAGCTCCTGTTCAGGGAAAAGAAAACAAAAAAGCTGTCCCAGGAATGAGACAGCTTCAAAAGGTGGAGCGGGATACGAGATTCGGACTCGCGACTTTCACCTTGGCAAGGTGACACTCTACCACTGAGTTAATCCCGCGTGCCTGATTATTATATGGTCGAGCCTCTGATTTGTCAACTTATATTTTTATTTTATTGATCGCTTATATCGCTGTCGATCGCGACGCTTACCTCATACTCGGGCAAAACAGTCTTAACATCCCCGATAATATGGGCTATCAGGCCTTCTCTGTCCTGTTCCTCAAAATCGACGACCACATCAAACGTTATCTTCTTTTTTACCTCATCAACGTAGAATCCGTGAAGCTGGAGAATATGCTTATGATCCACAACGAGCTCTGTGATATCATTACGCATCTTCATCAGTTTTTCGTCTGAGGAATTATTGGAATATATCCCCACAGCCGTCAGGATGATCCCCGTATCTTCATATACGCCGGCAGTGATATTTCTTGTAAGGGCATCTATCTTATCTGCCGTCATGGTATCATCGACTTCAATATGAACTGAACCCAGATATTTGTCCGGACCGTAGTTATGAAGAACAAGGTCATAAGCGCCGTGAACTTCCGGGAACCTGAGCACGCTCTCTTTGACCTTTTTGGTATACTCGACTTCAACCCTGTGCCCCAGCATGTCATCTATAGCTTCCACTATGATCTCAACACCTGCTTTCAGGATAAACAGCGATATAACTACGCTGACATAAGCCTCGATGTTGAATTTAAAGACTATAAGAATAATAGCCGAGATAAGAACAGCCGCGGATAATACCGCATCGAAAAGGGCATCCGTACCGGATGATATGAGCAGATCCGACTTTGCCTTCTTTCCCTGCTTTTTTACATATATACCCAGAAAGATCTTAACTACTATGGCAACGGATATCACCGCCAGTGACAGAGCGGAATGATCGGGATCCACAGGATCGATTATCTTCTTGACCGATTCCCACAAAGCCGTGATACCGGCATAAAGGATCAATGCGGCGATTATCATCTGAGCCAGATATTCAACTCTTCCGTGTCCCAGAGGATGCTTCTTGTCAGGTTTTTTAGAAGCGATCTTAGTTCCTATTATCGTTACGACAGATGATAAGACATCACTGAAATTATTAACCGCATCAAGGACCATCGCAGTCGAATGTGCAGCAAACCCCACCAGCATCTTAAACGAAGCGAGGAGCATATTGGCCGCGATCCCGATAACGCCGGTCCTTACTATTATTTTTTCTCTGGAAACTGTCTTTGCCTGATCAACCATGATTTCTGTGCCTTAGGTTCAATAATACAGGTCCGCATAAGCTTTATAAGCCTCATGCGGACCCGCGGTTAAACTGTGCTGATTTATGCGGGCTGGAAATTCTCCTTGCCTACACCGCAAACAGGGCATACCCAATCCTCAGGGATGTCCTCAAATGCTGTGCCGGGTGCGATTCCGCTGTCGGGATCACCGACTTCGGGGTCATATTCGTAGCCGCAAAGTGCGCATACATACTTCTGCATAGTTCTATCCTCCTTGGATCTGGTATAAAAATATTTTACACTTTCCTGCAGGATTTTCATAATGGAAAAATTGATGTTCCATCTGTGTACCGGCCGAATAAGTAAAAGCCCTGAAACGCAACCGTTTCAGGGCTTTGTTATGGAGCGGGTTACGAGGCTCGAACTCGCGACATTCAGCTTGGGAAGCTGACACTCTACCAACTGAGTTAAACCCGCAATCTGCAAACAAGCAAATCTTATCAGACCTAATCAGTGAAATCAAACACCGGTGCCATTCTGATCCTCGGATCGCCTGCGA
>JAEEGL013707007.1_pt1 | contig 20637 bp, 18 predicted proteins | sample 9134231 | NCBI WGS metagenome assembly JAEEGL01 (sample SAMN16246548, study PRJNA631951) | gut metagenome | biome: gut microbiome; feature: rumen; material: fiber-attached | host: Bos | place: Iran: Karaj | collected 2018-10
CCAATAGTTCTTGCGGCAACCGCACTTCTTGCAGACAATGCCAGACTTCTCACGTTGAGCCTTGAGATAAGACTCGCAGGAGGCCTCGTCGGGGAAACGTTGGGTAAATTCAAATAGCTTCATCTTGCAGTGGAATTTCAAGCTTGGTGCAAAGGTAAGCATTTTCAGGGATTCTGCCAAATTTTTGGACGGCTAATTGCGGATAATCATTTAATATATTAATAAATATTAAAATTATTATCTATTATATATAATGTTCGCGAGGCTTTGAGTTTTTGGCCGTTTCAGTATGTGCAAAAACGGAAAAAACAAAAAAGACGTTTGAGGCGGTTGAGGCGGTGTTGAGGGGTGAGTGGTATTTGGTGAGTAGTGAGTGGAGGTTAGTGATGGGGGAGTTGGTGAGTGGTATTTGGTGAGTGGTGAGTGGAGGTTAGTGATGGGGGTTGGGTGAGTGGTATTTGGTGAGTGGTGAGTGGAGGTTAGTGAAGGAAAGTTGGTGACTAATGATTGATGAAGCGTGACTGGTAAAGTGCAAGGACAGCCATTTACAAATTTTAACAGGGAGTTTAGCACGCAGGATTTGGCGTGCGCGTGTTTTCTTAGTAACTTTGCACCGTCGATGTCAGAGAGCGACAGACGGCGTGGCGCCCGCGCAGCAGATTTTCCGACGTGCACTAGGGAAAAACGGCATGCGCATTTTCAGAAAAGCCGCCTGCGTTTCTACAAAAACAGGCATCAGGGAAAAACAACCTTAGTCATCAACCATCAAAACACGCACAACATTATGCTACTGATTAATCTCTACAAAAACAAGAACCAGAACTCCTCGCAGTTCGGGCGTGTCTACGGCCGCGTGAAGAATGCCGACCCCATCGGCGTCGCCGAGCTGGCCAAGCACATGAGCGACCACAACACTCCCTACTCTCAGGGCGTCATCAAGGGCATCCTCACCGACATGGTCTCCTGCATCAAGGAGCTCATCCTGCTCGGACAGCCCGTCAAGTTGGGCGACCTGGGCATCTTCTCCGCACAGGTGACCAGCAAGTCCAGCGCCGACGCCGCCCACTTCGAGATTGGCAAGCACATCAAGAACATCCGCCTGCTCTGCAAGGCTACCGGCGAAATCCGTCAGGCCAAGCTCACCGAAGAGGGCGTCCTGGGATTCACCGACCTGGCGCAGAAGATCATCAGCGGAGAGGCCGTGCTCTCCAACGAGAAAGGGAAGTATCTGGCTGGTGGGGAATAAGACACCCCCCTCTTATCCCCCCGAAGGGGGGAGGACACAACCCCACCCCTCGCTTATCTCCTCGAAATAACCCCCCTCTTATCCCCCCGAAGGGGGGAGGACACAACCCCCACCCCTCGCTTATCTCCCCGAAGGGGGGAGGAAGCCCGCGAGCAAAGCTAATCATACCTCTCAATTCTCAGTTCTCAATTCTCAGTTTTAAAAAGTTCTCAGTTTTAAAAGTTCTCAGTTACAAAACCAAGTTCATTATGAAATTCTTCGATAAGCTGGGCGAGAAGGTCTGGACGCTCATCAAGAAGAAGGCCGTAGAGGTCATCGTCGCGATGCTCACCGCCGCCATCACCGCCCTCACCACGACGAGCTGCATGCAACATCTGCTGAACTAGCTCCACACCCTAGCGCACGACAGGAGGCGCACGCTACACCCGCTGGTAGCAGAAGTAGTGCTTGCTGACCTTGCGTGAGAGCAGCTCTACGTTGAGCAGCTCCGAGGCCTGGGTGATGGGTCGGATGGTGCCGTCCTTGTAGAGGATGTCGATGCTGTCCTCGAAGGGCGAATACATGTCCTTGCTCAGCGTGACCACCTCCATCAGGTAATGGGCATCCTCCAGGGGGATGTCCATTTTCTCTGCTATCTGCTGCTGCACATCGCGGATATGCTCCTCGGCGATGGGCTGCTCGTGCACCTCCACGCGGAAGATGCGGCGGTCGAGCATGTCGGTGGCCAGCGTGGCGAGAATCTTGTCGTCGCTGTGGCGCCAGGTCTTCATCGCGCTCCAGATGTCGCTGTCGTCCAGCTCGCTGTACATCTGAAGGGCCTCGGGATGGGTGGAGAACCACGCAGCATCGACGTCGTTCTGGAGGAAATAGGCCAGAGGAGGCGAGAGGTGAGAGGTGAGGAGTGAGTTCTCGGTTCTATAAAGCTTTTTTGCCCGCCGCAGCATGTTGACCAGCACCTTCTCGTAGGCTACGGCGGTCTTGTGGAGATACACCTGCCAGTACATCAGTCGGCGGGTGGTGAGATAGTTCTCCAGCGAGTAGATGCCCTTCTGCTCGACCACGAGTCGGTCGTCGACCACGTTGAGCATCTTGATGATGCGCGCCGAGCCGATGTTGCCCTCGGTGACGCCTGTGAAGAAGGAGTCGCGGCGCAGGTAGTCCAGCCGGTCCATGTCGAGCTGGCTGGAGATGAGCTGGTGGAGGAACCGCTTGGGATATTCGTCCTTGAAGATGGCGATGGCCAGTCCCAGCTGGCCGTGCAGGTCGTGGTTCATCTGCTCCATCATCATCAGCGAGATGTCCTCGTGGGAGATGCCGCTGATGAGGGTGTGCTCCAGCACATGGGAGAACGGCCCGTGCCCGATGTCGTGCATGAGGATGGCCGCCTGCACGGCCTCGGCCTCGCTGTCGAAGATGAACTGTCCCTTCTGCTGGAGGTTGAGGATGGCCTCGCTCATCAGGTGGAAGGCGCCCAGCGAGTGCTGGAAGCGCGTGTGGCGGGCTCCGGGATAGACCACCGATGCCAGCCCCAGCTGGTTGATGCGGTTCAGACGTTGGAAAAGAGGATGCTGCACGACGTCGTAGAGCAAGCCGCGAGGTATGCGAATAAACCCGAAGACGGGGTCGTTGATGATCTTAACTTCGTTCATAGTACTCGATGACAAGGGTTTGGGTGGTGCGCTCGGTAACACAGAAGCGCCCGTCGGGACGATGGCCCACGAGCCAGACGATGCGCTTCGAGGCGTCGGCCAGCACCAGCTGGCGGCGTTTCTCAGGCAGGGGGATGTGGCGGTCGGTCAGATAGTCGCTCACGAGCTTCTGCCCCTTCATGCCGAACGGCCGGAAGCGGTCGCCGTTCTGCACGGGACGGAGGGTCAGCGGGAAGCACACTTCTGAGGCGTCGAGACAGGCGGTATGGGCATTGCGCAGGATGCAGCCCCCTTCCCGCCGTTCCACGCGCAGACGTGCCTCCTGACGATAGACATAGGTGCCAGGCTCGGGCACCCTCAACGCAGGAAGCTCGGGCTGGAGCAAATGGAGGATGAGGCGCCCCTGATGGACGGTGAGCTGGTGGGTGGAAGAGCGCCATTGGCGACCCGCCTGCGCATCGGGCAGCCGCCGGCAGATGGCCTCGATGGCTGCGGGTGAGAAGCCGAAGGGCGAGAGCCACTCGAAGAGCAGCGACTCGGGCGAGGGCTGGCCGAGCAGCTGACGTATGTCGATGGAATCGGCGTTTTTCAGGTCTCTCAGCTGCTGGCCTACGGCCTCGTCGTAGACACGTCCTGCTTCCTCCAGCCGGCGGGCTGTGGAGAGGATGTTCGCGGTAGCGCTGGGCGTGATGTCGCGCAGAAGGGGCAGCACCTGCAGCCGCAGCCGGTTGCGCACCACGTCGGGCACCCTGTTGGTGGAGTCGGTGACGTAGGGCTGCCGCTGCTCTTTCAGCCAGCGTTCAATCTCGCTCCTGCTGACGCAGAGCAGGGGGCGCACCACGTGGCCGTTGCGAGGCTTGATGCCTGTCAACCCGTGAAGACCTGTCCCGCGAATCAGGTTCATCAGCACGGTCTCTGCCGAGTCATCCTGATGGTGGGCCACACAGATGGCCTGTGCGCCGATGTCCTGCCGCAGCTGCTCGAAATAGGCATAGCGCAGCTGGCGTGCCGCCATTTCGATGCTTACTTTATGAACAGATGCGTATGTCTTTGTGTCAAAGTGGGTTAAGTGAATGCTGACGTTCTTCTCCCTGCAGAGCGAGATGACGAACTGCTCGTCGCGGTCGCTCTCTTGTCCACGCAGCTTGAAGTTGCAATGTACGGCCTCTACAGCATAGCCCAGCTGCCGCAGCACAAGCAGCAGGCAGACGCTGTCGGCTCCTCCGCTCAGCGCCACCAGGCAGGGGCCGCCGTCGCGGCTGAGCAGCTGCCGTTGCCCGATGAACTGTGATATGGTGTCGGTGAAGCTCAAGTCTCAATTCACGTAGAGCACCAGTCCCTTCAGGTATTCGCCCTCGGGGTGGTAGATGTTGACGGGATGGTCGGCTGGCTGGTGCAGCTGATGGAGTATGCGCACCTGCCGTCGTGCCTGTGCGGCAGCGGTGAAAACGGCATTTCTGAAGTGCTCTTTGGTCACCACCTGCGAGCAGGAGAAGGTGAAGAGTATGCCTCCTGGGGCAATCTTCTCGAAGGCTTTCGCGTTCAGGCGGGTATAGCCCTTCAGCGCGTTGTGAAGTGCAGCCCGGTGCTTGGCAAAGGCTGGCGGGTCGAGGACGATGAGGTCGTAGGAAAGCGTGGTGTCGAGAAACTTGAAGGCATCCTCGCAGAACGCCTCGTGGCGCGGGTCGTCGGGGAAGTTCAGGGCCACGTTGCGGCGGGTCAGCTCGATGGCCTTCGCCGAGCTGTCGACGGAATGCACCAGCCGGGCGCCTCCCCGCAGGGCGTAGAAGGAGAATCCGCCTGTATAGCAGAACATGTTCAGCACGCTCCGTCCTCGGGCATAGTGCTCCAGCAGGGCGCGGTTCTCGCGCTGGTCTACGAAGAATCCCGTCTTCTGGCCTTTCTCCCAGTCGGCAAAGAAGCGCAGTCCGTTTTCCGTCGCCGTGTTCTCGTCGGTGCCGCCAACGATGTAGCCGTTCTCCGGCTCCATGAAGGCCAGCGTGGTCTCGCTCTTATAATAGATGTTGGCGATGCGTCCTTCCATCACCTCCGTCAGCTGTCGGGCTATCTGGTGGCGTGCCCTGTGCATGCCGATGCTGTGTGCCTGCATGACGGCCGTCTGCCCGTAGATGTCGACGATGAGTCCGGGCAGCATGTCGCCCTCGCCGTGCACCAGCCGGTAGGCTGTGGTCTGCGGGTTGTCGGTCAGGCCGATGGCCTTTCGCGCCTCCAGCGCGTCGGCCAGCCGCCGGTGCCAGAAGGTGTCGCCTATGGGCTCGTCCTCAAAGCTGAGCACGCGGACGGCAATCGAGCCTTCCTGGTAGTGGCCTGTGGCGATGAAATCGCCCTTTGCGGTCAGCACGCGCACCACGTCGCCCTCTTCGATGCCGTCTTCCAGCTGGTGGATGGCTCCTGAGAAGACCCACGGGTGGAAGCGCAGGAGGCTTTCTTCCTTACCTCTTTTCAGAATTACTGTCTTCATCTTCTGCTTTAACAACAAGCTTGTAATTGCCTGTTTTCTTTAACGTTGTTATTTCCTGATAAATCTTTATGCAGGCCCACGCGTCAGTAGCCGCATAGACCTTCTGCCTGTCGGTGAGGATGTCGGCCTCCCAGTTGCTCAGCTGCTGTCGCTTGCTGATTTTCTGTCCGAAGAGGTTGGCATAGATTTTCTGCAGGCTGAGGTCTTCGATGCCCAGCTCGCGCACATGATCCTGAATATCGATGAAATGGCCTGTTTTGAACTCCCCCAGCTTGTGCAGCGCGTTGAGGTCGTCGTGCCAGGAGAGTCCTATTTTCGTCACCTTCGTGTCCTCCAGCAGGCGTATGATGGCTGGTGTCAGCCCTGTATAGTTCAGCCGGAAGAGGAAGCAGACGTCGCTCGTGGCCACTTGCAGCAGGGAAGCCTTGAAGGTATGGCCGCGCCTGAACGAGGGGCGTGTCTCGGTGTCCAGCCCCAGGATGGGGCACGAGAGGAGATAGTCTACCGCCCTTTCTGCCTCTGAGGCGTTGAGCACCACGACGATGCGCCCCTGAAATTCCACCACGGGAAGGCTGGCCAGAAGTTCTTTATCGTATTTGTTATAGATGATTTTTGTCATTGTTGCCCGTTTGAAGGTGCAAAGGTAGCAAAAAAATTTGGAGTTCTCCCATTTTTTTCCTACTTTTGCACACGATTTGAGAAATTAAGGTAAAGAATCAATGGGTAAGACAAAAAAGAATACTACCAAGCGCGCTGAACCGCGCCCTTCGTTGCTTCAGGCTTTAGGGCTTTCGCGCATCACACAGATATTCCAGAACGAGCGTCTGCGCTTCTTCACGGGCATGCTGATTTTCGGCGTGGCTTTCTTCATGGTGCTGGCGTTCATCTCTTTCTTCACTACCGGTCAGGCCGACATGAGCACCATCGAGAACCTGCGTCAGGGCGAGCTTTCCAATCAGCATGGTGAATTCCACAATCTCTGCGGCTCGCTGGGTGCCTATACGGCCCACTTCTTCATGAAGCAGGCGTTTGGCATCCCCGCCTTCCTCCTTCCCGTGTTCCTCTTCCTCGTCTCCTTCCGGCTGATGAAGGCTTTCAAGCCCAACCTGCTGAAGTGGTTCATGTGCCTCATGCTGGTCATGCTCTGGTCGTCCATCGTGCTGGCCAAGTTCGTGTCGCCGCTGTTCAGCGACAGCCATTTCTGCCTGGGTGGCGACCACGGGGAGCTGGTGGGCCGATGGATAGAGGGCTTCGTGGGCGTTCCCGGTCTGGCCGCCGTGCTCATCATCATTGCTGTGCTCTTCCTCTCCTACATCAGCGCCGAGACCTACGAATGGGTGCGCAAGCTGCTCAACCCCATGAAGTTCCTGGAGAAGGTGAAGTTCAAGATTACCAACAACGACCCCACCGAGCAGATTGACTCCTACGAGAACCACATCGAGACGGTGGAAGACCCGCTGGTGTTCGACAATCCTGCCACGCAGACCATAGAGTTCGAGGGTGACAGCGTCATCGTCAGCGCGCCGTCCTCCTCCGACGATGCCCCCACCCCTTCGGCCAAAGGGCGCAAAGCGCGGAAGGACAGCGAGGAGCTGGGCATGGATGTGGCTGTGGCCGAGGGCGACGACAAGGCCGACGGCCAGCAGCTGGTACAGGTGGGTCAGCAGATGCTGGAGCCCTACGACCCCAAGCGCGACCTGGAGAACTACCACTACCCCACCCTCGACCTGCTGAAGAAATACGACGACGACGGCAAGCCCTACATCGACATGGAGGAGCAGACGAAGAACAAGAACAGCATCGTGGAGGTGCTGCGCACCTTCGGCATCGAGATCAGCAGCATCAAGGCCACCGTAGGCCCCACCATCACGCTCTACGAGATTACGCCTGCTCCGGGAGTGCGCATCTCGAAGATTCGTGGTCTGGAGGACGACATCGCCCTGAACCTCAAGGCGCTGGGCATACGCATCATTGCGCCCATTCCCGGCAAGGGCACCATCGGCATCGAGGTGCCCAACGAGAAGAAGAACGTGGTGTCGATGGAGTCGGTGCTCAACTCGAAGAAATTCCAGGAGACCACGATGGAGCTGCCCTGCGCTATGGGCAAGACCATCACCAACGAAGTGTTTATGTTCGACCTGGCCAAGGCTCCCCACCTGCTCGTGGCTGGTGCCACCGGTCAGGGTAAGTCCGTGGGTCTGAACGCCATTCTCACCTCGCTGCTCTACAAGAAGCATCCCGCCGAGCTGAAGATTGTGCTCGTCGACCCGAAGATGGTGGAGTTCAGCATCTACCGCACCATCGACAAGCACTTCCTCGCCGCCCTTCCCGAAGAGGCCGACACGCCCATCATCACCGACACGTCGAAGGTCATCCGCACCCTCCAGTCGCTCTGTGTGGAGATGGATGCCCGCTACGAGCTGCTGATGAAGGCCGGCGAGCGCAACATCAAGGACTACAACAAGAAGTTCATCGCCCGCCAGCTGAACCCTGAGAACGGCCATAAGTACATGCCCTACATCGTGGTGGTCATCGACGAGTATGGCGACCTCATCATGACGGCCGGCAAGGAGATAGAGCTGCCCATCGCCCGCATCGCCCAGAAGGCCCGCGCCGTAGGCATACACATGATCATCGCCACGCAGCGCCCCACCACAAACATCATCACGGGCACCATCAAGGCCAACTTCCCCGCCCGCATCGCCTTCAAGGTCTCTCAGGGCATCGACTCGAAGACCATCCTCGACCGCATGGGCGCTCAGCAGCTCATCGGTCGCGGCGACATGCTCTACCTGCAGGGCAACGACCCCATCCGCGTGCAATGTGCCTTCGTCGACACCCCCGAAGTGGTCGACATCAACACGTTCATCTCGCAGCAGCAGGGCTATACCGAGCCTTTCGAGCTGCCCGAGCCCGTCATCGAGGGCGGCGAAGGCGGAGAGAGCGGTGCCGACGACGTAGACCTGAACCATCTCGACCCGATGTTCGACGATGCCGCCCGCCTCATCGTCAGCAGCGGCAGCGGCTCCACCAGCCTCATACAGCGAAAGTTCTCCATCGGCTACAACCGCGCCGGCCGGCTCATGGACATGCTCGAGAAGGCGGGCGTCGTCGGTCAGGCGCACGGCTCCAAGCCCCGCGAGGTGCTCATCCCCGACGACCTCGCGCTGGAGGCCCTCCTCGCATCCCTGCACAGAAACTAGGAAAGAAACAAAAAAAAGACTATATGAAGATGAAAAAGATTGTTTTAGCGATGACGCTGCTGCTCCTGGCTGGAGCGACAGCATTTGCACAGACGGCCAGCGCTGTGCTCGACAAGTGTGCTGCTACGGTGACCAGCAGCGAGGGTGTCTCCGCCAGCTTCACCATGACCAGCGCACAGTATGGCGATGCCTCAGGCACCATCTCCCTTAAGGGTAAGAAATTCTGCATGCGCACAGATGCCACCTCCATGTGGTTCGACGGCACTACGCTCTGGACCTACGTCGCCAGCAACGAGGAGGTGAACATCTCCACGCCCACCGCCCAGCAGCTGCAGACGCTGAACCCCTACAACTTTATTAATCTCTACAAGTCGGGCTATAAGACCACGATGACCAGCTCGCCGTCGACCTTCGACATCCACCTCACCGCCTCCAGCGACCAGTACCGCATCCGTGAGGCCTTCCTCACCGTCGACAAGACCAGCTACGCGCCGAAGGTCATCAAGATGCTCACCGGCACGAAGTGGAGCACGTTCACCATCTCCGGTCTGAAGAAAGAGCCGATGTCCGACTCCCAGTTCCGCTTCGACGCCAATGCCTATCCCGATGCCGAAATAATTGACCTACGCTGATGAACCGTCTGAAGATCTACCGCCTGTTGCGGCGTAACGTGAAACTGTCTGAGAAGCGCAGCCCCGCTCTGGAGCAGAGCAAGGTGGCGAAAGTGCTCATGTATATCGGTGCCGCCTTTGCCGGAGCCTATATGATTTTCTTCGGAAGCCTCTTCGGGAAGCTGGCCGCCGAGGAAGACACGCCCGGCATGCTGCTCGTCATCCTCGTCTTCTTCCTCGTGCTCGATTTCCTCTTCCGCTTCATGGCCCAGCAGACGCCGATGGTGTTCGTCAAGCCGTTCCTGCTGACGCCGCTGAGCGGCAAGGTGGTCGTAGAGAGCTATCTCCTCTCCCTGGTGACCAGCAGCTACAACATGCTCTGGCTGGCCATGTTCCTGCCCTACGCCTACGTCTGCCTCGTGGCGGGTCTCTCCTTCTGGGCCGTGCTGGCTACGGTGGTCTGCGCCCTGCTCATGGTGATGATCAACAGCCAGTGGTACCTCCTCGTGCGCACGCTGGTGCGCCGCTCGCTGCTGTGGTGGCTGCTGCCCCTTGCCGTCTATGGCATGCCCATCGGCCTGCTCGTGTGGAGTGCCTCTGCCGATGCCCACATCGTCGCCGACAATGCGGAGTCGCTCCTCGAGGAGAGCGGGCCGCTCTGGCTGCTGGCCGCTCTGCTGCTGGCTGTGCTGGTGGGTTTCCTGCTGCTCAACCGCAACATGCAGTACCGCTTCGTCTATCAGGAGCTGTCGCGCGAGCAGAAGAAGTCGAAAGCCATCCGTCACGTGTCGCAGTTCACCTTCCTCGAGCGGTTCGGACTGGCAGGCGAATACCTGAAGCTCGAGCTGAAGAGCATCCTGCGCAACAAGGCCATTAAGGCCCGCGTCATGTCGAGCCTCATCCTCATCGCCGTCCTGTCGCTCATCATCAGCTATACCGACGTCTACGACGGCAAGCTCATCCTCAACTTCTGGTGCTACTACTGCTTCTCGCTCTACGGCATGACGGCCATGACGAAGATCATGTGCCCCGAGGGCAACTACATCGACCTGCTGCTCACCCAGCGCGAGAACATCCTCCTGCTGCTGCGTGCCAAGTACTATTTCCATGTCGTCATCCTTTTCGTTCCCCTGCTCATCATGCTCCCCGCCGTCATCGCCGGTAAGTTCACCATCCTGATGATGCTCGCCTACATGCTCCTCACCAGCGGTCTGGGCTACTTCATCATGTTCCAGCTGGCGGTCTACAACAAGCAGACGCTGCCCCTCGACGCCAAGCTGACGGGCAAGAACAACGTGGAGAGCGGCTTCCAGCTCGTCATCGAGCTGGTGGGCATGTTCCTCCCGCTGCTGCTCGTGGGAGGCATGCTGCTGTTCACCAGCGAGCAGACGGCCTACATCGTCATGTCGCTGCTCGGTCTGGCCCTCACGGTCAGCCATCCGCTGTGGCTTCGCAACATCTACAACCGCATGATGAAGCGCAAATACGAGAACCTCGAGGGCTTCCACGCCAGCCGCTAGCGTGTTTTTTTCGTCCTTTCGGGAAAAAAGTTGCTGAAAAGTTTTGTCAATTCAAAAAATGTGAGTACCTTTGCAGCCGCAAAACGAGAAAGGATGCACCCGTAGCTCAGTTGGTAGAGCACCTGACTCTTAATCAGGGTGTCCAGGGTTCGAGCCCCTGCGGGTGTACAAAAGAGAAAGATACGGTTTTACACGGTTTTCAGGATCCCCCTCCCTGCCGTTGTAAGACCGTTTGCCGTTTTTACGATGACCTACAGAGCGTTTTGGCAAGCTTTGTCAGCAGTCTATCCCGAGGAGGAAGCCCGCTGGATAGTGCGCCTGGTGATGGAGACGAAGTACCACCTCACCCAGGCCGACCTTCTGATGGGCCGTGAGGAGCAGCTCGCCGACGGCGAGCTCCGTGCGCTGTGCCGGCGGCTGCTGTCGGGCGAGCCTGTGCAGTATGTGCTCGGCGAGACTGTGTTCTGCGGCCGTCGCTTCCTCGTCCGTCGCGGGGTGCTCATCCCCCGTCCCGAGACCGAGGAGCTGTGCCGTTGGGTGACAGCGGAAACCACAGGCGGCAGAAGCCCATCAGCCTCTGCCCCCATCTCCGTACTCGACATCGGCACGGGCAGCGGGTGCATCGCCTGCACGCTGGCTGCGGAGCTGCCCCGTGCCGCCGTCACCGCATGGGACATCAGTCCGGAAGCCCTCGCCACAGCCGCCGAGAACGCCCGCCGCATCGGTGTTCAGGTGACGTTCCAGGCCGTCGACATCCTCTCCCCCGGTCTCACGCCCCCCGTCCCCTCCTTCGACCTCATCGTCAGCAACCCGCCCTATGTCTGCGAGCACGAGAAGGCGCAGATGTCCCCCCATGTCTTAGACTACGAGCCGTCGCTGGCGCTCTTCGTGCCCGACGACGACCCGCTGCTCTTCCATCGCGCCATCGCCCGTTTCGCCGCCCAGGCGCTGACGCCCGGCGGTCGGCTCTTCTTCGAGCTGAACGCCGCCCATGCTCCTGCTGCCGCCGACATGCTGACCCGTCTGGGCTACAGTCGTGTCACGCTCAGAGAAGACCAGTTCGGAAAACAACGATTCATCAGCGCATGCCTACCACAACCCCTATGACCCCCCAGCAGGCCTTCGCCCGTCTGTCGGCGCTCTGCGCCCGCAGCGAGCACTGCCAGCACGACGTGCTGGAGAAGATGCGCCAGTGGGGCGTAGCCCCCGAGGCGCAGCCGCAGGTGCTCGCCCGCCTCGTGGAAGGGCGCTATGTCGACGACGAGCGCTTCGCCCGCGCCTTTGTCAGCGACAAGGTGCGCTACAACAAATGGGGCCGCCGCAAGGTGGAGCAGGCCCTGCTTCAGCGTCATGTCGGCAGCGCCATCGCCGCGCGCGTCCTCGACGAGGTCTCCGACAGCGAGTATGTCGCCATCCTCACGCCGCTGCTCCGTCAGAAGAGCCGCTCCGTCAGGGCCGCCAGCATCCGCGAGCGCACCATGAAGCTCACCCGCTTCGCCCTCTCTCGCGGCTTCACCATCGATATCATCAGGCAATGCCTGGAGGACGCAGCCGATGAGGACGACTTTCTGGACTAGGCTGCTCGATGTCGTCGCGCCGCGTGTGTGTGCCGTCTGCGGAGCGCGGCTGACGGCCGGCGAGCGGGTGCTCTGTGCCGTCTGCCATCTCCACCTGCCGCTGACGGGCTACGAGCATTCGCCGCTCTCCAATCCTCTGGCGCGCCTCTTCTGGGGTCATTTCCCTGTGGAGCATGCCGCCGCCCTCTTCTTCTTCGAGCCTCACTCAGCCACCAGCCAGATGATCTACGACATGAAATACCGCTCCATGCCCGAGACAGCCCAGGCCCTGGGTGCCATCGCCGCCCGTCAGTTTGCAGCGGCAGGCTTCTTCACGGGCATCGACGCCGTCGTGCCCGTACCCGTCACCCGTCTCCGCAAATGGCAGCGGGGCTACAACCAAAGCATGGAGATTGCGCTCGGAATAAAGGAGGTCACAGAACTGCCGATTTATAATAATGTGTTGAAACGCATCCACTTCAAGGCAAGTCAGACCACCATGAATGCCCAGCAGCGGAAGTTTAACGTAGAAGGTGCCTTCGCGCTGACAAATCCTGGCCTCATCGCCCACAAGCACATCCTCCTTGTCGACGACATCGTGACCACGGGCTCCACGCTTATAGCCTGCGGCCAGGAGCTGTCAAAGGCTCCCGGCACGCGCATCAGCATCCTCACGCTGGGGATGACGAAGACCTAGAAAACGAGGGAGGGGGGCTATATCTCCCACCCTACTGCTGAGGCTCCTAGTACGGCAGCCGACGCTCCGTCGAGCCCGCTGACGAGGAACTGGGCCTTCCCCCGGAAGATCTTCAGGACATGCTTGTCGTAGGACTCGCGTATGGGCTTCATGATGAGCTCGCCGGCCTTGACCATGCCTCCGAAGAAGATGAATGCCTCTGGCGAGGAGAAGGCGGCGAAGTCGGCGCATGCCTCTCCGAGCATGTGGCCTGTGAACTCATAGATCTCCTTTGCCTGCTCGTCGCCCTTTCCTGCGGCGATGCTGACGTCGAGGGAGGTGATGTCCTCGGGGTTCATCTCGCGGAGGATGGAGGGCCGGGTGGTGGTGGAGAGCAGCTCGCGCGCCGTGCGTGCGACGCCGGTGGCGGAGCAGTAGGCCTCGAGGCAGCCTGTGCGTCCGCAACCGCAGCTGCGGCCCTCGGCGCCGCGCACCATGGTGACATGTCCCAGCTCGCCGGCGAAGCCGTCGCAGCCGTAGAGCAGCTGTCCGTTCACGACGATGCCGCTACCGACACCTGTGCCGAGGGTGATGACGATGAAGTTCTTCATGCCGCGCGCCACGCCATAGACCATCTCGCCGATGGCGGCGGCGTTGGCATCGTTGGTCAGCGCTACGGGTATGCCTCCCAGGCGCTGGCTGAACATCTGGGCAAGGGGCACCTTGCCGTCGTGGGCCCAGGGGAGGTTGGGTGCGAACTCGATGGTGCCCGTATAGTAGTTGCCGTTGGGGGCACCAATGCCCATCGCCTTGATTTTCTCTATGCCTCCGACCTGCTCGATGATGGGCTGCAGGGCGTTGACCGATGCTTCGACATAGTCTTCGGCGCTCGTGAAGCCGCCGGTCTTGATGGCCGTGGTGGCCTTGATTTCTCCGCGTGAGTCTACGATTCCAAAGACTGAGTTTGTTCCGCCCAGGTCGAGTCCGATGACGTAGGGCTTTATTCCTGCTTGTTCGTTCATGTTGTTGTGATGTTTTTAGGTAAGAATCTTTCCTGCAAAGGTACACAAATAATTGAGAACGGCGCATGGAGAATGGAGATTTGTGGTGGCGATTAACTTTTTTTACCAGTTCGGGATAAAATCCTGGTGCATGATTGTTCCTGTTTCAAGATTTTTTTCGTACCTTTGCATCATGTTTCAGGTTGTACCCAATATCCTTGACTTTGTCTTCAAGGGAATGCTCATAGGCATCATCGCTTCTGCGCCGATGGGGCCGGTGGGCATCTTGTGTGTGCAGCGCACGCTGAACAAAGGCCGTTGGTATGGCTTTGTGACGGGCGTTGGCGCTGCCGTCAGCGACATGTTCTACGCGGGGATTACGCTGCTGGGCATGAGCTTCATCACGGACTTCGTGAACGACCCCACGTACCGTTTCTTCCTGCAGGTGACGGGCAGCGTGGTGCTGCTGATATTTGGTTTCTTCACCTACCGTAACGACCCGCTGAAGAAGATGCGTCAGACGGGCAAGCAGAAGGGCACGCTATGGTATAACGGGTGGACGGCGTTCCTGGTGACGCTGTCGAACCCGCTGATTATCATTCTTTTCGGTGCCCTCGTGGCGCAGTTTGCCTTTGCGCCGAGCAACCCGTTCGACATGAGCGTGAGCTTCCTGAGCGTGGCCGGCGGCGCGCTGCTGTGGTGGTACGGGCTGACGTGGCTCATCGACAAGATACGTGCGAAGTTCGACAACAACGGCATCCGGCTCATCAACCAGATTATAGGAGCCATCGTCATCATGGTGAGCGTGATTATCCTGCTGGGAACGGTTACTAACATCTATCGAATATTCTAATGTTTATTTCTCAAGAGTTACGCAAGACGAACATCGCGGAATACCTGCTCTACATGTGGCAGGTGGAAGACGTGATCAGGGCGTTCGGCTGTCAGCTGTCGCGCATACGGAGGGAATACGTGGCGCAGTTTGACTACAGCGACGAGCAGCGGGAGGAGGTCGTAGACTGGTATGGCAACCTCATACGGATGATGAACGAAGAGGGATGCCGCGAGAAGGGGCATCTGCAGATAAACCGCGTGACGCTGCAGCTGCTGACGGAGCTGCACCTCCAGCTGCTGGCGTCGCCGAAGTTTCCGTTCTACAACACGGCGTACTACAAGGTGCTGCCGTTCATCGTGGAGCTGCGAAGCCGTGGGGCGAACAAGGAGGAGGGCGAGATAGAGACCTGCCTGAACCTGCTCTACGGCGTGATGATGCTCCGCCTGCAGAAGAAGGAGGTGACGCAGAACACACAGCACGCGGTGAGGGAGATCTCGAATTTCCTGGGCATGCTCTCCGACTACTACAAGAAAGACAAAGAGGAACCCCTCTTCACCACCCCCTAAGGAAGAAAGAAGATGAACATACTCATAACGGGCTGCAACGGCCAACTGGGCAACGAGATTCAGCTGCTGGAGCGGGAGCACCGGCAGCACAACTATTATAATACCGACGTGCAGGAGCTGGACATCACCGACCAGGACGCCGTGGAGGCGTTCGTGGAGGGTCACGAGATAGACGGCATCGTGAACTGTGCCGCCTATACGGCCGTGGACAAGGCGGAGAGCAACGAGGCGCTGTGCCAGCGCCTGAATGCCGAGGCACCGGCCTACCTGGCGCATGCCATAGGGCGGCGCGGAGGATGGATGATACAGATATCGACGGACTACGTCTTCGACGGCACCGGCCACACGCCCTACACGGAGGACGAGGACACCTGTCCGAACAGCGTCTACGGAAAGACGAAGCTGGTGGGCGAGCTGAACGTGCAGGCGCACTGCGAGCGCTCGATGATTGTCCGCACGGCATGGCTCTACTCCACCTTCGGCAACAACTTCGTGAAGACGATGCTGCGGCTGGGCAGGGAGCGGACGGAGCTGGGGGTGGTGTTCGACCAGACGGGCACGCCGACCTACGCCCGCGACCTGGCCCGGGCCATCTTCGCCGCCATCGGACAAGGCATCGTAGCGGGCGTCTATCATTTCAGCAACGAGGGCGTCTGCTCGTGGTATGACTTCACGAAGGCCATCCACCGCCTCGCGGGCATCACCACCTGCCACGTGCGCCCCATCCACACAGCCGAGTACCCCACGCCGGCGGCCCGTCCCCACTACTCCGTGCTGGACAAGACGAAGATAAAGCAGACCTACGGTCTGGAGATTCCCTACTGGGAGGAGAGCCTGAGGGAGTGCGTGGAGCGGCTCAACGAAGCGTAGAAAAACAGAACTTGACAAGACGATGAAAAAGACTATTCTTTTAGCCATCACCCTGCTGACAGCCCTGGCAGCGGGGGCACAGGGAATCCGCGTGAACTACAAGGGCGCGAGGCCTGCAATCAGCGACTTCGCAGCGGCCTATCTCTCGCAAGAGGATGACGAGGAGATGATAGCGGGCATCAGGGAGGACTGGGAATGCCACCAGCAGGGCAAGGCACTGAGCAACGGTGCCGCCTTTACCGTAGACGTGAAGAACGGGTTCATCAGATATGACAAGCGCTATACGGCCACGACGTACAGCTACACGGAGATGTGCTTCTGGAACTGCAAGGACAACGTCCACAAGCTGCTGGCCGTGAACCGGGGCCACATAGAGCAGGGGAAGCCCGCGACGGCACCGTTCACGGGGCTGAAGTTCTATACCTACGACAGCGGGACGAAGCGGATGGTGCAAACGTTCAGCTCGGACCTCGGCGCCCGCATCGACGTGAGGCCAGAGGTGACCTACGCCCTGCCGCAGGCCGGCAAGGACATCATGGCCACCATCCACGCTCCGCAGGGGGAAGTGCAGATACTGATGAAGTGGAACGGGAGAACGTTCGACCAGGAGCAGCCCGGGCGACCGGCAGGCAACGTGCAGACGTCGGCTCCAACGGGCAGCTTCGGCGAGACGGTGAGGTATAAGGACGACGACTACATACGCGTCAGCACCGCCGAGCAGTTTCTCAACGCCCTTGGCTCGAACCGCAACGTGCTCGTGGCCAAAGACACGGAAATAGACCTCACGCCGGTGCTGAACGACGAAAGCCGCTTCCGCACACGCTACAAGATGTGGATGCCCGACGCCTCTAACGGCATCGGCGACGGACGGGAGGCGGTGGTCAGCGAGGAGGTGTTCGACGGAAGGCAGCTGACACTCGTGAACATGAAGCAGCTGGTGATAGAGGGTGAGCAGAACGCGCGCCTCGTGGTGGAACCCCGCTACGCCTTCTGCCTGAACTTCGTGGACTGCAGGCAATGCACGGTGAGCAACCTCACCATCGGACACACGGAAGGCGGGTACTGCGAGGGCGGCGTCATCGGCGTGAAGCGCGGATGGAGAAACGTGGTCACCGACTGCGACCTCTACGGCTGCGGCACCTACGGCCTCGACCTGGAGGGAACGAACAGCTTCTCGCTCTACTCGAGCAACATCCACGACTGCACCTACGGCATCATGCAGCTGCGCGACTGCGAGGCTGTGCACAGCACGCACTGCGACTTCTTCAACAACGGCGAGTTCACGCTCATAGAGAGCCACGGATGCACAGGCACCGTGTTTGAGGACTGCCGCTTCTTCTCCAACTGGGGCGATGCGCCGCTCTTCGGCTTCGACCGTGCGTTCATCCTGCTGGGCTGTGCCGTCTACCATCCCACGGAGAACCTCGGCACGATGAACCTCTGCGAGCAGCCCTCGCAGAGCCAGCCCAACACGTTCAGCCCCAACCCCACGGACCCCAATATCGCCGGACGGGAGATTGGCCCAGACGGACACCACGCTAACACAAGAGGAGAATAGAAATACTCAACTTCCTGAAGGATGAAAACGACCACAGATAGCACAGATTTAAAGGATTTTCTTTCGAATTTAGCGGACGAGCCGCGATGCTATTGGGATGACACAGACTCCCCGTGCGGCGCAGGTAATCAGTGAAATGAAGATGAAATCTGTGAAGCGCAGCAAAAATCTGTGAAATCGGTGTAATCTGTGGTAAAATAGAACTAGCGAAACTTGAATAAAAAATAGAGATGAACCAGGAGATAGAAAGAAGAAGGACGTTTGCAATCATATCGCACCCCGACGCCGGCAAGACCACGCTCACCGAGAAGTTCCTGCTTTTCGGCGGACAGATACAGGTGGCCGGCGCTGTGAAGAACAACAAAATAAAGAAGACCGCCACCAGCGACTGGATGGACATCGAGAAGCAGCGCGGCATCTCCGTCTCCACCTCGGTGATGGAGTTCGACTACGCCCCACCCTGCCCTGCCGGCGCCGACGGCGTCGCCCCGCCCGAATACAAGGTGAACATCCTCGACACGCCTGGTCACCAGGACTTCGCTGAGGACACCTTCCGCACGCTGACCGCCGTGGACTCGGCCATCATCGTGGTGGACGGAGCGAAGGGCGTGGAGACCCAGACACGCAAGCTGATGACCGTCTGCCGCATGCGGAAGACACCCGTCATCATCTTCATCAACAAGATGGACCGCGAGGGACGCGACCCCTTCGACCTCCTCGACGAGCTGGAGCAGGAGCTGGAAATCAAGGTGCGTCCGCTGAGCTGGCCCATCAATCAGGGCGCGAAGTTCAAGGGTGTATATAACATCTACGAGCAGAAGCTCGACCTCTTCACCCCCGACAAGCAGCGCGTCACCGAGAAGGTCAGCGTGGAGCTGGATGGCGACGAGCTGGACGCACGCATCGGGAAGACCGATGCCGACAAGCTGCGTGAAGACCTGGAGCTGGTGGAAGGGGTCTACCCCGAGTTCGACGTCGAGACCTACCGGGCCGCCGAGGTGGCTCCCGTGTTTTTCGGCTCTGCGCTGAACAACTTCGGCGTGCAGGAGCTGCTGAACTGCTTTGTGGAGATAGCCCCCTCGCCCCGTCCGACGAAAGCCGAAGAGCGCGAAGTGCAGCCCGAAGAGGCGAAGTTCACGGGATTCATCTTTAAGATTACCGCCAACATCGACCCCAACCACCGCTCGTGCATCGCCTTCTGCAAGGTCTGCTCGGGCCGCTTCCAGCGTAACGTCCCCTATCTGCATGTCCGTCAGGGGAAGACCATGCGGTTCACCTCTCCCACGCAGTTCATGGCGCAACGCAAGAGCACCATCGACGAGGCATGGCCGGGCGACATCGTGGGACTGCCCGACACGGGCGGCATCTTCAAAATCGGCGACACGCTGACAGAGGGCGAGCTGCTCCACTTCCGGGGGCTGCCCTCGTTCTCCCCAGAGCTGTTCAAGTATATTGAGAACGATGACCCCATGAAGGCGAAACAGCTGCAGAAAGGCATCGACCAGCTGATGGACGAAGGCGTGGCCCAGCTCTTCGTCAACCAGTTCAACAACCGCAAGATTATCGGCACCGTTGGCCAGCTGCAGTTTGAGGTCATCCAGTACCGTCTGGAAAACGAGTACAATGCCCGTTGCCGCTGGGAGCCCGTACATCTCTACAAGGCCTGCTGGATCTCGAGCGACGACGAACAGGAGCTGGAGCAGTTTAAGAAGCGCAAATACCAGTATATGGCCAAGGACAAGGAGGGGCGCGACGTCTTCCTGGCCGACTCCGGCTATATGCTTCAGATGGCACAGCAGGACTTCAAGCACCTGCAGTTCCACTTCACGTCGGAATTCTGACCGCCGCCATCCCTTTTCCCTCAACCCCTCAGTCACTTCAGCATGCTAGCAAAGACATACAGCGCCGCAGTCAACGGGCTGGAAGCCACAACCATCACCGTGGAGGTCAATCTGGCCAAAGGCTCGTTGTTCCGTCTGTCGGGTCTGGCCGACACGGCCGTCAAGGAGAGCTACGACAGAATATCTGCTGCTCTTCCCAACGTAGGACATCCCCTCCCCCTGGCCAACCTGACCATCAACCTGTCGCCGGCCGACTTGAAGAAGGAGGGCAGCGGATTCGACCTGCCTATTGCCATCGGCATCCTGGGAGCCAGCGAAAGAATCGACACCGAAAGGCTGCACGAATACATGATGATAGGCGAGCTGGGACTGGACGGGAAAATCAAGCCTGTGAGGGCGGTGCTCCCCATAGCCATCAGGGCAAGGAAAGAACGTTTCAAGGGGCTGATTGTCCCGAAGGAGAATATCCGCGAGGCAGCCATCGTGAACAACCTCGATGTCTACGGGATGGACAACCTGGGCGATGTCATCGACTTCATGAATGGCAGCAGAAACTACGAGCCGATGGTTGTCGACACACGCAAGGAGTTCTTCAGCCAGCAGTCGAGCCACGAACTCGACTTCTCCGACGTGAAAGGGCAGGAGAGCGTCAAGCGCGCATTGGAGGTGGCGGCGGCAGGCGGTCACAACCTCATCATGATAGGCCCGCCAGGTTCGGGAAAGTCGATGATGGCCAAACGGCTGCCCAGCATTCTGCCACCACTGTCGCTGGCCGAGAGCCTGGAAACCACACAGATTCATTCCGTGGCGGGCAAACTGCCTGCGGACACTTCGCTCATCTCCCAGCGGCCGTTCCGCAGCCCACACCATACGATTTCTCAAGTGGGCCTCGCCGGTGGAACTTCCAAGGCGATGCCTGGCGAGGTGTCTCTGGCGCACAACGGAGTGCTCTTCCTCGACGAGCTGACGGAGTTTAATAGGGCTACTCTAGAGATACTCCGACAGCCTTTGGAAGACCGTAAA
>JAEEGL014970494.1_pt1 | contig 20637 bp, 17 predicted proteins | sample 9134231 | NCBI WGS metagenome assembly JAEEGL01 (sample SAMN16246548, study PRJNA631951) | gut metagenome | biome: gut microbiome; feature: rumen; material: fiber-attached | host: Bos | place: Iran: Karaj | collected 2018-10
ATTAAATGAGAAGAATGACATCCAACTGGATTAAAGTATCTAAGTATTACAATATTCCAACTATTATCAGATGTATATAAATCTTTTAAGATACCCTCAATCATTAATTTAGTAGCGCCATATGGATTAGTAGTACTTAAATTCATATCTTCGGTTATAGGCAACTTATCTGGTTTACCATATACGGTTGCACTTGATGAAAATACTATATTCTTAACTCCTACCTCTTGCATAACTTCGAGCAAAGAGATTGTTGAGTCAAGATTATTTCTATAATATAGTAATGGTTTTTCAACAGATTCCCCTACCGCTTTTAAACCAGCAAAGTGAATAACGGCATCAATTTTATTTTCTTTAAATATCTTTTTTAATAATTTTTTATCTTGAACATTACCTTCATAAAAAGGTATTTTTTTACCAATAATCTTTTCAAGATTATCTAAAACTGCTGGTTTAGAATTCGAAAAGTTATCTATAATAACCGCCTCATCACCATTATTGTAGATTTCTACAACGGCATGCGAACCAATATAACCAGTACCACCAGTAACTAATATTCTCATTTTCTTCCCTCGTTATCACTCATCATATTCATAAGTATTTCATATAATTGTTTATGTTTCTTAACAATTACTTGAAGGATTACGCCAGTAATCCATTCAAGTAGTGCAATAATTAAGAATATACATGCAACAATTAATGTTGGAAATCTTGGTACTAAACCAGTTTTATAATACTCTACTACTACCGGAACACCAAATCCTAAGGCAAGTGCTAAGAAGATAAAAGCAAATATGTTAAAGAATGATGCTGGTTTATATTCTTTGAATAAAACCGCAATGGTTTTTAATACTTTAGCACCATCTTTATAGGTATTTAATTTAGATACACTACCCTCTGGTCGATCTTTATAATTAACTGGTATTTCCCTTAATTTGTAATTCTTATCAACCGCATGAATAGTCATTTCGGTTTCGATTTCAAAGCCTTTAGATAGTACTGGAAATCCTTTTACAAACTCTTTAGAAAATGCTCGATATCCAGTCATAATATCTTTGACATGGGTATGAAATAACATATTAATAGCACTTCTAACCATAACATTTCCAAGATTATGAAATGGTCTTTTATTTTCTTTGAAATAAGTTGAGGAAAGTCTATCCCCAATAACCATATCGGCTTCATGATTTAAGATAATGTCACACATTTCCCGAGCGTTTTCAGCAGGATATGTATCATCACCATCAATCATTAAATAACACTCGGCATCAATTTGTCTAAACATGCTTCGAACAACATTACCCTTACCTTGCTTGTATTCATATCTAACAACCGCACCAGCTTTTTTAGCTAGCTTATCTGTACCATCAGACGAATTATTATCATATACATAAATCGTTGCTTCTGGTAAAGCCTTTTTATAATCTTTTACAACCTTCGCTACTGTTTTTGCTTCATTGTAACAAGGTATTAAAACTGCAATTTTATCCATAGTACCTCTCTAATAAGATTATACCATAAGAAAAGGAAGAAACCTATTATTTCTTCCTTATTGTTCCATTAATTCTTTTAAATTTTTACCTTCTTGATTAGCCTTAAGTAATTCAATCGCTTTATCAACCGTTTCTTGTTTTGGTGGCATAACATATAGTTTTTGATTTGGATACGTATATGTATACTCCATAGCATTAGTTCCATCGACTTGATATGAATAGATTTCATACTTACTTACATCATTCATTTCATATTTAATAAAACTAGTAGCTTCATCAATTGGTAAATTAGTTAGGAACTCACCCTCAATTGCTTCAAGAATATCCATATAATTATATACAAGGGCACCACCATTTTTCATCTTATTAAATACCGCTTTAATAACATCTTGTTGATTCTTAATACGGTGACGATCACCACCTTGGTATATCTTTCTTTCACGGGCAAATCTTAATGCACATGCACCATTTAAATGATTCATACCAAGTTTGTAATCACAACCGTCCTTTGAATATGTTAAATCCGAATAGATATCAATTCCATCAATGGCATCGACTAGTTTAATAACGGTGTTAAAATGAACTTTGACATAATAATTGATTTCCGTTTCAAATAAATCTTCAACGGTTTGAACATGCATATTAATGCCATAATAACAAGTATGAGTAATTTTATCCTTTAAACCAGTTGTTCCATGGAATTGTACATAATAATCTCTTGGAACGGATATTAATAATACTTGATTAGTAATTGGATTTACGGATACTACAATTGTAACATCACTATTACCTAAAGCATTAATATCTCCACTTCTTGTATCAGAACCACTGATTAAGATATTAAAAGGTGTGTTTTTGATTGATACTCTTTTGGTAATATCCTCGATTTTATTTGTAATCTTTATCGTTTCTAATAAAACAAAATCATCTTCAAAACCATCGATTTCTTCCAAATCGTTTTTTACTAAATCAGTTACAACAATGGCATCAATTATTTTTTCTTTTAAATCATTAAGTAATAATTCAGAATCGGTGTATTCTACATATTCAATACTAAGTTTAATCTTTTCTCTAACTTTCTCATCGATTCGAATAAAATAACCAACTTTTTTACCATCTAAATCAGATATTTCGGAATATCCATTTTCGGGAATCGAATAAAAATAATATGAGGCCACTTCTTCGTTTTTGGCAATAAAGCTAGCAAAGACGCTTTTAGTTTTGTCAGCATAATGGATAATATAACCATATGCAAAGAATAATAAAATACAAATAACGAATACGATAAACTTGAGTATTCGCATAAAGATTTTGCGAGATTTTTTTAATAAAATGAATTCAAAAATGAAAGTAATTAAACTTATAATACCTGTGATTATCCAAAAGTAATTTGTGGGAACAATACCTAATTTATGAACATAGAAAAGAAATACTATTGTAAAAACAAATAGAATTAAAGCGGTTAATAAATGGACTGTTCTAACAAATCTTCGATAAATCATATCTTTAGTAATTTATCACCATTTTTAATCATTTCTTGGTAATAATCCTTTCCAGCAAATTTAATAATCTTTTTTTCAATTTTAGCAAATTCATCAAATAATTTTGAATTAGCATGATGAACATCAGTTCCTAAGAACTCGACCCATCCTTTATCTAACAGATACTTCATTAATTTTTCGGCATCATGGCCATACATACCAATAGCGCTACCATAGTTACACTGAAACAAGATACCCTCTTCTTTAAATTTAGTAATCTTTTTATAATCCTTTTGAAAGAATGAATATCTTTCAGGATGAGCAAGAATTACTTGATATCCTTTTACTTTTAGTTCATAAAAGATGTCTTTAGCATCATTTATTTCACTATGCATAGGAAATTCAATTAATAAAAACTTCTTATTAATGGGGGTAATATACCCGTTCTCAATAAATAAATCGATTTGGGTATTAATATATATTTCATTACCCAAAAATAAATTCACGTTTGTTTTCTCTTTTAATTCACTAATTATTTTTTCTTTTTCCGCATTACTTGCTGAATATTCGGTACCTTCAATAAAATGTGGGGTACAAATTATGTTATTAAAACCCAAAAAAGAAAGTTTATTGATCATTTCTAAACTTTCTTCAATACTTTTACTACCATCATCAATACCAAATAATACGTGTGAATGAATATCTGTCATGGTATCTCCTATTCATAATATCGATAATATTTACCGTTCTTACTATCCTTAACATTATTTACAACAACACCAGCAATATTGGCATTGATATTTTGTAATGCTTTTTTAGTATCATTTAAATCATCAATACTTGTATATCCAGAAGAGCAAACAATTAAAACGCGATCAACCATTGATGCCATAACTAATGAATCTGGAAGACCATTAACTGGCACACCATCAAATATTACAACATCAAATACTTCCTTTAATGCTTTAATCATTTTCTTAGTATTACTTGAGTTTAAAAGTTCACTTGGATTTGGTGGAACCGCTCCTCTAGTCATAACATATAAATTTTTAATTGGAGTCTTCTTAATGAAAGATGCATAATTAACATCTTCTTTCTTAGTAAGTAAATTAGAAAGTCCTTCGGAATTCGATAACCCAAACATTTCATGAATTCTTCCTAAACGAAGGTCAGCATCAATAATCAAGGCCTTTAATCCAGATTGGGCAAAAGTAGCCGCTAAGTTAGTTGAAGTAAAGCTTTTTCCTTCACCAGGAACGGAACTACATACAAGTAATGTTTTATTATCTTGATCAACGGATGAAAATTGTAAATTAGTTCGAATTGTTCGAATATCCTCACTTAAGTTCGATTTTGGTCGAGATTCAACAACAATTTCGGTTTTCTTTAAATCATGATTATACTTTTGAACTTTACCAATAATTGGTAATTTAACTTTTGTTTCAACTTGTTCAACTGATTTAACCGTTCTATCAAAGTAATAAAGAATAAAGATAACACCAGCGGCTAAAACGCAACCTACAGCAAAATAGATAACTTCATTTTTAACGATGCTAATGTTATATGGCTTTTCAGCATCAATAGCTACATCCCATACATCAACATTATTCATGTTATAAAGATCAATAACTTCTTGTGTAAAGATTGTTGCTATAACATTTGCAATATTCTTCGCCTGTACTGGATCAGCATCAGATACCGTTATTTTAATCATTTGCGTATTATCTACAGCTGATACACTGATGGCTTTTTGCAAAGTTTCAAATTGCATATCTAAATCTAATTTTTCAATTACTTGATTTAATACTCTTCTTGATTTAATCATCGCAGCATATGTATCAACTAAGCCTTTATTTAAATTTAAATCAGAAGCCGTAAGTGAGGAAGAAGTGGTTCCTTCGGAACTACCTAAAATAACCGTTGTATATGATTGATACAATGGTTTTTGGAATATCAAAGAATATATACTTCCTAATATACATACACCTAAGACAATTGCTATTATTAATTTATATTTACTCTTAACAAGATCAAATATTTCTTTTAAATCTATTTCTTCCATAGTACACCCTTCTTGATTTTTAAGTACATGATTATTATACCATAAGGTATTATTTTTTCATACACAAAATTACTAATTTCTTTTTACCACTTTGATAATTAATTTATATAATAAAAAGCCCAAAATAATACCAAATAAATCGATAAGCATATCGGTTATTTGGCATGCTCTATCAGGTATGAAATACTGATGGATTTCATCGCTTATAGCATATAAAAAACTATAAACAATACCCCAATAATTATGTGCGTTATATAAATGAACTACATTAGTAAATAATACTCCCAATATTAAATATTCAGTAACGTGAGCAAGTTTTCGAATAATAAAACTCAACACCTCGAGATTACTAACATTAAATAATTTAGCTATAAAATCAACAATTATATTACTTTGGGATGCAGAATCATCGCCTCCAAAAGAGGACATAACAAATATTACTATTAGCCAAATTATTAATAAAATAACACTAATTATTCTTTTTCTTTTCATATCATCAATAGTATACCATAAATAAAAATATCAGCATATGCTGATATTTTTTTAATTACCTCTTAATGATAATTTCATTGATTTAGCTCGATTATCCTCGAGTGTTTCAAATATTTCATTTAAAGTATCTATTTTAAAATAATAATATGGTGGTATTTCCTTTATTCCATTTTGCATTTTTTCTTTAACGGATGAAACATTTAAATCATCAAGCATTAAAAGTGCGCTTTTTACAAAAGCACCAAATGATAATAATCCAGCAACATCTTTATGTATTTCTTCTTCTTTAAAATCCACAATATTGTCAATATTATCGATAGCACTTGTAAATCCTTCATAGTGAAGCATGTCATAATACACATCATCACTAATATCTAACGAATCCGAAGTCATTTTAGAAGCTTGATACAAATTGTTATTAACAACAAAATGATTTTCTCTCATAGCTTCTTCTAAAGAAGGATTTAAATAATAAAGATTATATTTACATTGAATTAGTTTTCTTCGAACAATTAAATCCATTTGATCATTAATATATTCTTGCATAAAATATAAATAACCTTGGTAGTAATCTAAATCAACCGCTTTTTTTAATATCATTGAATCATTAAGCATCTTATCTAAGATGTTATCATATGATTTATTAAGGTCATAATTAATTCTTTTGTTATTTAATAAAGCTAATGCTCTTTTTATATCCCTGTTAGATGTATCCATAGTACTTACACATATATCATCAATCGGTGAGTCCTGATAATCATATTTTTGGGATATATATTTAATGATAGCATTAATGCACTCATCATCGTCTTTTAAATAACTCATTATTGCTTTTTCTTTATCAAAAGCATAATCTAACTGTTCATATATATGATCTAATATATATTGATCATTTATATTACATACTTCCGCTTCGCATAAATCAACATAAACGTTTTCACGATATCTAACTATTTTAATTAAAGAATCCACAAATTTTTTATCTTCTTTAGTTAATTCATATTTTTCCATATGTCCCCCTTGATTTAATGATTGTTAGTATATCATAAATGATATAATATGCAAATAAAAAATATCAGCATATGCTGATATTATTTATTTCTTTCTAATGTAGGGTTTTTATCTTTATATTTATATCTTTCGACAATTGCATCAACTATTCTTTTAGATGCATGTCCATCGCCATATGGATTAGAGGCTTTGCTCATTTTTTCATATGCTGCTCTAAATGATAACAATTCTTGAGCATATGTATAAATGGTTTCTTCATCCGTTCCAGCAAGTTTTAAAGTTCCAGCTGCAATACCTTCTGGTCTTTCAGTTGTATCTCTTAAAACCAAAACTGGTTTTCCTAATGATGGTGCTTCTTCTTGAACTCCTCCACTATCAGTCATAATCATATAACACTTATTAATAAAGTTATGAAAATCTAATACATCAAGTGGTTCTATTAATCTAACTCGATCACATCCATCAAATATTTCATGAGCTACTTCCCTAACCTTTGGATTTAAATGTATTGGATATAATACTTTAACATCTGGAAATTCATCTACAATTCTACGAATTGCTTTAAAGATATGTCTCATTGGTTCTCCAAGATTTTCTCTCCTGTGAGCAGTTAATAAAATTAATCTTTCATTATCTTTTACCCAATCAAGATCTGGATGATGATAATCTTTTTGAATGGTAGATGCCATTGCATCAATAGCCGTATTACCAGTTACATATATTTTTTCTTCTGGTATATTTTCTTTAAGTAAATTTTCCTTACTTAAAGAAGTTGGAGCAAAAAACATATCAGTCATTCTATCAACCATTTGTCTATTCATCTCTTCAGGAAATGGACTATATTTATCATATGTTCTTAGCCCTGCTTCAACATGGCCAACATCTACATGATTGTAATATGCCGCTAAAGCACCTGCAAATGTAGTTGAAGTATCACCATGAACAAGAACTATATCCGGATGAATTTCGTTTATAACGTCTCCCACTCCATCTAATACTCTTGATGTTATATCCGAAAGTGTTTGTCCGTTCTTCATGATATCCAAATCATAATCGGGCTTAATGTTAAATGTATCTAATACTTGATCTAACATTTGCCTATGTTGGGCAGTAACACACACTATACTTTCAATCTCTTTTCTTCTTTCGAGTTCTTTGACAAGAGGAGCCATTTTAATAGCTTCGGGTCTTGTTCCAAATATACTCATTACTTTAATCATTTTTTACCTCCCTTATTGTATATTATTTTTAATAATAATTTGGAAACATAATTATTTATAATTGCAAGAGCAATTATAATTGAACATATCAACACTATATTTAACAACTTATAATTTGTAATACTCATTAAAGATAATGGGCCGAGAATTATAAATTGATGAACCAAGTAGATATTATATGAATACTTGTCAGAAAAATCCAATAATTTTATTGTCTGATTAGAATAGCCGTTTTTCAATTTTTCTAAAATTGCTTTGAAAATCACAAAAATTGATATGCCTAAAAAAGCACGACCGTAATTTGAAAAGATTTCATAAATGATTTTGTATTTTTCACCAAATTCATATAACGATATGTAATTATAATAAATACATATCATATTTATTATAACTGATAAAACAACAATGACACAATAAATAATATATTTAATTCTTTTTTCTAAGTGTGTGTTTCCTAAGAACAACCCCAATATGAAAACAAAATACCAGGCAGATATTCTATATGTTTGTACTAAACAAAGAAAAAATAAGATAATCAATACCACCATAATTTTCATGCTTATTGATTTAGAATTGGCGCATTTTTCAAATATTTTTTTTAGAAAAGGTGTTATAAAATAACATAACAATATATACTGAACAAACCAAAGGTGCCCACCGCCTTTTAAAAGATCAAGTGCAATGATTATTCTAAATAATCCCACAATCGAAAAGGATCTATCTAAAATAAAAATATGAATTAAAAGCGCAGGAATCAATACCAATAAATAAGGAATAATAATTTTTAAAAAATTTTGTTTATAAAACGTCCAAATCTCTATTTTTTTATTAGCATACAAAAATCCTGATATAAACAAAAAAATTTGAACACCAATGTTTAGCCACCATGCCAATTCGTTTCCCTCATATTGTAAGAAATGACATGTAACTATCATTATTAATGCAGCAAGACGAATTAAACTTATATTATAGTCATGATACTGGACAGAGCCTTTTTCAGTATTCACTAATATCCTCCTTTAAAAAGATTTTACAAATTTTTATATAGATTTTTTGTTTTTTAAATACTTACTTACTATTTTAGCAAAACTTGTTTTCAATTCAATAATACTATCTATATTAATTATAATTAATAATATAATTAATAGTGCTTGTAATAATAAATATTTGTTGCCAAAATAACTCAAAATCATTTGAATTAAAAGAATAAAATATGACAAGTAGTTTTTATAATTATTTGTCTTCATTCTAATATGCTTTTGTATAATAATATTTCTAATTAATAAAACAACAAAATAACTAAAAACTGTTGCAATTGCTGCGCCATAAGCAGAAAACCAACTAATCAAAATAATATTTAATATAATATTCACTATAGCTCCTATTATTGTTGATAAAGATAATGTTTTTGTATCTTTAACAGCTGTAAATATACTTCCTATAAATAAAGACATTGCATTAAAAACAACTGACAAAAGAAGTGGTGGAACATAATGCCAAGCGTAGTAAAATTCTCCGGCATATAATAATTTGGCTAAGTATACATTAAAAATCATTATTATAGAACACATAATGCATAAAAAGAAATTCATAATGGTAAACATCTTCCCAACAAACCCGTCACTATCATTTTTATCAAATTCCTTAATGGCCGAGATTGACCATGCTTGGGCGAATACATTTTGAAAGGCCGTTAAAATACTTGGAATTTTATAAGAAATAGCATATAATCCGCTCACAGAAATTCCGGCAATCCATGTTACAATATAGCGATCACTGGCATTATTGATCCACCATGAAATCACACTAAAAATCAAAGGTATGCTAAATCTTATCATTTCTCTTTGAAGTTTCGCATTATCAACCCTTTTTATATAATTGAATAATTTTGCATCAATAAAAGTAAAAACAAGTGCTAGAATCATTCCAACAGAATTTGCTATTAAATAGCCTAATACGCCCATATTAAAATGCTTTAACAATAAAATATTTAAAAATAATGTAATAATAGAATTAATAATTGTTGATTTTACTATTGTATTTACCTTATCAATTCCTTTGCAAAATAAATTTGTAGAGTTTGACAAAGCTGTGACCAGATAATAACATATAAAAAACAAATAATAGTAATTGCTAATATTAAAAATATTAAAATACATTCCAATACAAGTCATTATTATTATGGGAACGAAACCTATACTATTGATTTTTAATGAAGTAGATAATACTTCTTCCTTCTTTATATTTTTATCCATAGAAAAAATTAAGACAGCGTCCTGAATATCTAACGTAAAAATAGGAATCATTAATGTAGCAGTAGTAACAACTAAGTCAAATATTCCATAATCCTTTGTGGATAAGCAGCTTGTATAAATAGGTATTAAAAAAAATGATAATAGTTTTGGAACAAAACCACTTATCGTAAATAATAATACATTTTTTAATAAATATTTAACTTTTGTTTTCATTTATTTTTGTCATTTCCTTAATATTTTTTTTATTTTGAAAATTAATCTTTTATATGCTTGGTATTTAAAATATTTCTTTCTAATTGTTTTGAGAGAAATACCATCTTTTTTCAAATCACAAATTAAAGCTTTCCTATCTAATGGAATATTTCTATTAATCGGGTATTGAGAAAGATAATAATCATTAATATTTTGATTGGTTATTACTGCTTCTTTTTTGTTTTTGAAATCTTCTATTAGATTGTTTCCAACTTCAGTCATAGCAATTATCATTGAGATTCCATCTCTTTCGTTTTTAAATCTATTTCCCCAATAATCACCCATTCTTATATCTGCAGAACTCTTAGTTCTATATGGACATTCGAAACAAGACTCATTAAAACAGATTCCGTTGTTAAAAAACAAATAAAAATCATCATGATTTTGATTCTTTTTATAGATAATATTATTTTTATGATCTTCAATCACAATGTTCATGTACTTGTTTTTTGATGATAATTTACCATCTCTTATTGTAATATTGTGAGAAACATTTAGTTTTGGATATTTATCAAACAGTTCTTTTAAATACTTTTTCCACAAATAATTACTAGGAACACCATGGCAAATTAAATCCACTAAAACAAAATTATCACGAATTCCTTTAAGTTTTGTCAACTTATCCACCCCAGCAACTTGGCATGGGGTTCCGATAAAAAGCACTTTATTATCAAAACCAATATTAATACATTCTTTAATTGCATTACTACAATCGCTTTGCAAATATTTTGATCCCTGGAGTTTCTTTAAACCATCTATATCATTGGGAGTTATTATTATATGTTCTGCAATATCCTTTTTATTGTTATATACACACCCGCAAACATAGTAGCCTTTTTTTTGAAGATAAGAAGAAACTGTGTATCCAAATCCTCCAGAAGAAGATTTACTCAATACATTGTGATTAAGAGTTTTAAAAGAATACAATCTCATATTATCATCAATTTTCAAACAATCTAAACAGTTCATTGGACACACTTTTTTGCACAAACCACATTTTATACAATTTTTCTCATCTATGTTGTATGATTTAAATCCCTCATCATTCATATTAATTTTTATTGCTTTTTTAGGGCAAATTGAAGCGCATGCTCCACAACCGGCGCAATAATTTGTAATATTTTTATCATATACATGATTATTAGTGTTTTTATTATTATTTATATTTTCCAATGACGAAAGAAGAAAAGACATGGATTCATTTCTAAATTTTTCTATCTTCTGATTTATTATACTGTACTTTATATTACTGTTTTTTAGTAATGATTTATTATCAACAATTCTATCATAAAGGGATAATTTACCCAAAAAATCAGTAACTCTACTATTCTGATTTATTTTGCTTTTATCATTAAATCTCTTATATGTATAAAAATTAACATTATAATTAATTGAGAAAATCGTTCCATGAAAAGAATCAGTGAATACGCATTTTGCATTTTTTATAAGAGATAAAAATTCAGATGGACCAACTTCATAATGAAAATCAAACTTATTGATCTTTCTTTTTTTATATACTGGTATATTATATATAACCAGTTTGTTTTCCTTTGCATATTTTTTTATACCATCCAAATATTTATCCGATTCCCCCAAAAAATATGTAACAATATAATTATCGTTTTTTAGTTCTTTATTCAACGATTTGCTTTCAAAGCGTTGCCAATCATCTTTGTTCATTAAAAGAGTTGGGTCAACTACAACATTTACGTTTTTACCGCAAATGTCTTTTATTATTTTTGCACCCGTTTCTTCTCTGATTGATATATAATTAAATCTATTAATCAATTCTTTCATTTTATTAAATATAATGGAATCATTAATAGCACTTAATCCTATGCTGGGGGCATAGGCAACTATCTTATTGGAATTGGCAAAATCCAAAAAGAATCTTGGATCAAAATTGTTTGGTGACCATATCTGGTCGCTTCCACAAACAAAAGCATCAAAATCATCGTTAAGCTGAAACAAATCTATGTAAGAATCACATTTTTCCGTTTCAGAGAAATAATTTTTGCTATATAATTTAAAAGATTCATTATTTGTGATGGCTTTATTTCTATTTGATATTTTATCGAAAACTTTTTTTAAAATTACACGAAAAGAAAGGTTTTCTGAAATCGTTCCTCTTGGTGAATAGTTTATAAATGTAGGCGTATACCCTTTTTGTTTTAAAATGTTGTATATGGCGGTTGCTTGAAGCTTTGATCCATAGTTATTATAACTATACCAAGTCATAATTCCTATTTTCATAATCAATGCCTCCTCTTACATTTGTTTCCAATCTTTTTTATTGTATTTCTAAAACCGTTTCTTATAAAAAAGTGTCCCGTTCTGATTGGAAATGATATTATCAGATATGTAATATGCCCCGTTCTATTCCCAAATATTTTTTTGCATCTTCTCTCTAATAGCATCATTTTCTTATCAAATTCTGGTATCCAAGATCCAGAAAAATGGTGAATTGCATGCGTATTGTTGGTCATTATAATGTCACCTGTTAGATAATCCTTTGGACAAAAATAATCATTAGGAAATAAAACAAATCCATCTATTTTTTGATATTTATTATTAATAATCAATCCTTTCTCTAAACATATGTTTGTAATTGTAACAACATTTGTAGTAAGATCATAAGTTCCGTCTTCTTTAATAAAGTGTCGATTATTATAATAATTCAGAAATTCTTTAAAAATTTTTTGTTTCTTGCAAGATGCCATTATTCCTGTTGGAATTGCATTTGAACTTTCAAAACCAGAGAACGAATCTAATGACAAGAAGTCATCAATTGGTTTTACTAATTCAACATCAGTATCCATGTATATGCCACCATAATTATATAATACAAAAAGTCTAACATAATCAGTAATAAAAGCCCATTTTTTTGCTTCATAGGCCTCCTTAATATATGTGTTACATTTTAGGTTAAAGTTATCTTCGTTCCATTCAACAATCTCATAATCAGGGCAATATTTTTTCCAACTATCAATGCATTTAATAGCAAGATCTGGCAATGGATTATGGCCAAACCAGCAATAATGAATTACTTTTGGTATTTTTTCTTTTTTCATATACATTTTCATCTGATTACCTCATACTATTATTAATCTTTACTAAAAAATTACAAATTTTAAAAAATCTTTTTCTAAACAGAAGAACATATATTCTTGATTTAAAAGATGATTTTTTTAATATATCATTATGATACCAATTTGAATTATTATTATTTAAAAAATCTAAAACTCTATTACATCTATTATAATATATTTTTTTCCCATATGGTAAAATTTCCGAAGAATAAACAATTAATAAATGCTTAATCGTTAAGTATTCTAATAATTCATAATACATAAAGTAGTCTTTTCTTTTAGAAAAAAGTGAATACAAATTATTAATTGCAAAAAACTTATCGTCTCTATTATCATTAAACGATTTTGTATTCATTATGGAATTATTTCTATATACATAATTATATAACGGACATTCCAAATAATAAAAACTCTCAGCACAAGATAAAACAAATGGAATTAAAGCTAAATCTTCATAAATCTTACCTTCTGGGAACTTAAAGCCATGCTTCTTAAAAAAACTTGCTTTAAATATTTTTGTGCAGGCCGATGTATTAACTAAGATGTTTTGATGCATGGATTTTCTGTCCCCATCGTCCTTGATTATAACTTTTTTACCACTAAAATCCTTATAATGTTGAAATGCTATTACATCATATTTTTTCCTTTTTATGATTTTTAATAGTTCATGTAAAGCATTTTGCTCAATATAGTCATCGCTATCTACGAACCATATGTAATCGTACTTAACATATTTTATCCCATAGTTTCTTGCGGAAGAAAGGCCTCCGTTCTTTTTGGATAAAATTCTAATTTTGTCAGACTTAAGTTGTTTTATTAATTTGACAGAATCATCAGATGATCCATCATCCACTATAATAATTTCAAAGTTTTTTTCTGATTGATTTAATATACTATTTATACACTTTATAATATATCTTTCAGAATTATAAACAGGTATTATAAAACTAAACATTCAGCTCACCACCCTATAAAATATAGATTAATAAAAAAATTGCAAAAACACCGAGTTTGAAAAGTTTTTTTTCACTTCCGTCCTTTAAACCAGATATTATATCTGGTACAAACAAAGCAACAGCAGGCATAAAATATATTATGGTTCTCCCAAGTGTAGCATGCAAAGTTGCCAAGTATGCAAACAAACACAATAATAATAAATAACAATAATTGGCATCTGTTTTATCTCTTTTGCCTTTTTTCTTATTTGAAAGAAAAAAGTCTGCGATTACCAATAATAATGATATTAAAAACACAGTATAATTAGAATTCAATTCGCTTCCTATATTTGCATATTTATAAGTATAATCTGTAACATACTTTGTTAAAAGCTGTTCATATATCCCAGAAGATACAAGAATTGTACAAATGATACCCGTTATTATTAATAATAGTGCTTTTGTTTTATATGCAACATTACAATTAATAAAAGGATATATTGCTATCAAAATAATTGCACTTGGGTGAAATAAGGAGGCTATAACGATATACACTAGGAACTTTAAAAACTTTTTGTCTCTAATATGCTTATATCCAAGCAGAAAGAATGACAATGCTATAAATTGCCTAATTGCTGACAATCCCAACCCATATATTCCAAATGACAAAAATATATAAATGGTTAAAAAGTAATCTTTGCTATTTTTTAAAGCAAATTTATAAATCGCAAAAACCTGGAAAATTGCAATTATAAATATTAGTACAATATAATTATTAAACACCTTTTTCACGGTTAACATTAGCAAATTAAAAAATAACGAATCATATATAGATAATTTTACGTATTCAATATAATTAAACCAATTATAATAACTATAATAGTCATTTCCTGCATAAATGCCATTGCTTATAAATTCTCTAAATGTAGAAAACAATACCAACAATATTGCAGACAAAATCACAAATATCATAGAATTTTTTTTATTATTTGATAATAGTAGTAACAAAACAATAAAGAATAACAAAACATATTTCATTGCTTACCTCAATATATATCTTTTAGCAAATCAAACATATCGTTCCATCTATAATGATTATTATATATTTTTTTTGAATAGTTATTGAAATACTTTAACTCGCTCTTACTAATTTTTTTTACTACAGAAATAAATTCTTCTGCATTATAATCTATTACATACCCAAGTTTTTTCTCTTTAACAAAAGAATCAACTCCTGTATTTTTGCATACAATTATTGGCTTTCCCAATCCCATTGCTTCATATAGTTTGTTAGGTGCCGAAAAAGTATGGTTTATTATGGCTGGGTTGTAGGTTGCAAAAAGAATATCGCATTCTCTTTCAAGACTTAATACTGATTTATAATCTAATCCACCATAATAATATATATTGTCGTATTTGAAAGAAGCATCCAAAAAAGCATCAGCATATTTACCAAATCCGCCAATGTGAAGTTCAACTGACGGTGTTTTTTTAATAACGTCTAATATTTCCATCAAAAGCCTATCATCTTGTAATATTCCTACATAACATATTTTTGTTTTTCCATTTCGGTTAATTTTATATTTTTTAGATTCTTCAAAGTTTAAATCTGGGCTATTATGAATAACAAATAATTCCTTTGGTTTAGCATTTTTTATTTGCTTTTTTCTCCATTCGTTGCAAATAATAACCGCTTTGGCATCATTAATAACACTATTTTCCATTTTTGATATTCTATCTTTTAAAAATCCACAATTATGTGAGTGAGAATAATAGTCAAATATATCATATATGTAATTAATACCATATTTTTTACAAAAAAATCTTGTAACAAAACCAGTATCTAAATCACAACTGTGAACAGAGTCTATTTCTGCTCTGCACCGCTTTAAAGACCTGTACAGCCAAATATTAAAAAATAATATTTTAAAAATATTTTTTATGCCAGAACCATATTTTGATTTTTTATTATATATATAGTAACTAATGTCTTGATTCTCAAAGAAAGATTTATCATTTTTCAACAAAGATTCTCTATCCCAACACATAACTAAAACATTATATTTGAACCTTGATGATAAGCTTTTTATCTCCTTGGTACATCTAGAATCATTCACTATTGAATTTGACCTTATATAAACAACCGTTTTTTTTCTAAAATAAATCTTATCCATTTCATTAATAATAATATCTATAAGATAATTCATTATTTTTTTGTTACTTCTGAACCCAAAATCTTCAGGTTTATTTTGAAACAAATTATTAACACAATTAGCAAAACGTTGGCTATCTTCTAAATCAACTAAATATCCATTTTTTCCGTCTTCTACTAAATCTCTATTACCTCTACAATTAGATGCAACTATAGGTAGTCCGATATACATTGCTTCCATTATATTAACAGGTAATCCTTCTTGATTAGCCGAAGATACAGCCACATCAGATATTTTTATTAATTTAGGTATATCTTTTCTATAACCCAAAAAATGGATTTGATTTTCAAGATCCAAATCTTGAACTAGTTTTTGACATTTACCATTTAAAGAATCCTTTCCAGGTAACAACAAATGCATTTTAGAATTCTTTTTGAACAAATCAGTTAATGTGTTAATTAACCAAATTTGTCTTTTTCTATTAGATAATTCTGCTGGGTAAATCATAACAAAATCATCTTTTTTTAATCCTATTGATTTTCTAAGTTCTTGTTTTTCTTTTTCGGTCATTTTAAAGTTGAATTTTTCCTCATCTATACCAACTCCAGGAACATACTGAATGTCAAAACATCTCTTGGAAAATTTCTTTTTTGCAAGTTCATAATCCTCTTGATTAATTGTAATTAATGTGTCAGTAAACTTAGCTAAATACTTTTCAACAGGATAAAACAGCATCCAATTTTTTATTGATGCACCTTTATAAAAGTGGAACCCATGAGCGGTATATATTACTCTTGTATGGTATTTTTTTCTAGCCTTCTTTGCTGCAAGTCTTGTAACAACAGCACCCATTGGTGTATGACAATGAATAATATCAAATTTCTCTTCCAAACATATTTTTTTTAATTGCTTAATAGCTCTTAAATTATTTAATTTGTATGGGCTTCTTTCAAATGAAACAGTATGTTTTACATCACAAAATGGTATTTCTTCAATACCATTTGTTGCCACATGAACTTCATAGCCTTTTTCTTTAAATAGTTTTAAGAAGGGTAAATGAAATTGCAATATATGAGAATCGACTGTAGCAGTAAACAATACTTTTTTCATCTCTTTTTCCTACTTACTTTCTTAGTATTGCTTTGCTTCTTTAAATCAGCCAATTCTATTTTAATAACATCCTTACCTGCATTAGCACCCTTTTTACTAAATACAGTTTTAATTGTTAAAAATACTACTTTGATATCAGTCCATAAAGAATAATTTTCAATATATTCTAAATCATATCCTATTTTGTCAAATATATTTAATGTGTTCCTTCCATTAGCTTGTGCTAGTCCTGTAAGTCCTGGTCTTACACAATATCTATGTCTTTGAATATCATTCATAGCTTCATAGTAATCATGGATCCAAGGTCTAGGTCCAATAAATGACATCTTACCACTTAAAATAGTTATTAATTGTGGAAGTTCATCTAAAGATGTTTTTCTTAAAAAAGCACCTACTCTTGTAACTTGATCTTTCTTCTTAAAATCATGAACATCATTATCTGCAACCATACTTCTAAATTTAAGCATGTTAAAAATTTTACCGTTTTTACCTGTTCTTTCTTGTTTAAAGAAAACTGGTCCTTTACTATCTAATTTAATAGCTAACGCAATTATTAACATTATAGGAGATGCAATAATAAGTCCTATAAGAGAAAACAATCTATCAAAAGCAAATTTAAAGCCAGCAAAAAGAAAAGTTCTTACTTTAGCAAGAGGCTTTCTTTCACTAACTTTACCATTTACATCTATATAAGTTGTTAAATAACTCTCTTTCATATTATGAATAACTCCCACATGTAATTAGACATAATTTTTAGTCAAAAAAAATATGACTATTTAATCCTATGTCATATTATGCATATGCATAATACTTTTCTCTCTTTCTTTCTAAAAGTATTATAGCATATTAAATAGTTATAAACAACTTAAAAAATAAGGTAATAAATGGTATTTTTATCTTCTTCCAATCTGAAGACAACACATTATAAATGTCATTATTAAGCCCCCTGTTAAAAGACCTAATAAAAAATAAAATAAATTCATCATGTTGTAACCTTTCTATATTAGTATTTTATTTTTTTATTAAAATATAGCATAATTAAAAAGTTTATTTTGTCGAATAATGTTTTATGAATTAAAAAAGAGTGATTTTTAATCACCCTTTGGTAGTTTTATAAAATAGGCACCCGCAATAATTACTACGCACAAGCCAATAACTACTAGATATTTCCATTTATAATGATATTCTGGAACTTCCGTTGTCTCATCAATTTCGGTTTCTTTAACCGCTTTTTTAACTTTAACATTGATCTTATACTGTTGCGTTGTTTTACCATCCTCTAAAGTAATATAAATAGCCCCATCTTTTAAATTAGCAATAGTTTGATCAGAAATTGTTACTTTAATAGTCTCACTCTTCGTAATAGGTTTTAAATCTAATACCTCAGTATTAGCCGGAACCGTAACTGTATATTCAAAAACATTTTTCTTTAAATCAATTGTTACAATACTTGATTCAATACTTTCTAAAAAACCGTCAGATTTTGTATCAATAACGGGTTCCGTTTCCTCTTCAGGATCAGGTTTATTACCTAAATAAACTAACATATTAATTCTATCTAAAGTGATTTCAGTATCTTCACCATTCTTTGCAACACCTTTATTAATTAAAACGGTTTCGGCAGTATCTTTTACTTTGGCGGTAGCTTTTGTTTTAATAGTAATAACCCCTAAATCAATTTTACCAGAAGTTGGTTCATCCAAAGTAACAACATGATTATTAAATCCATCATATTTATCTTTATATCCTCTTGCAGGGGTAAAAGTTGCTGATGCATCAAAGGATGAAAAGGTTAAATCAAAGGTTACAGATGTTACCTCTTCCTCAACATTAGCATATAAATGGACTTCTTCTTTCTTACCTGGTTGAATATAAAATGTATCATTATCCACACTAAAAGCCTTAACCTCAGTTAAGGTAAATAACACTATAAAAACTGCAATAAAACATAGAACTTTTTTCAATTTCATCACACTTTCTATAGATATTATAAAAGGAAGTTAAATTTTAGTCAATAAAGTTATTTTTTTCTTGTTAGGCTTCTTCCATAGTCTTGAAGTTCTGGAACAATTCTGGTTATATATCCTTCTGAATCATAATCTATTTTGGCAAACCAACAACTTCTTTCGCTTCTTATTTTACACCTTGTTAAAAATGGGGTTTGATCTAATAATGAACCGGTTTGAAAGACATTAGTATATCGATCTCTCATGAAAAAACTTTGATGAATATGGCCAAGCTGTAAGATATGTGGGCGTGATTCCTCAGATAAATTCTCTAAATACCTTTCGGCATTGCTACTTAATAAAGTCTTTCTTTTGGATTTTCCATGAAATAATTTTATCTTTAATTTGTTTATTTGAATATCTGCTTCATTCATTCCTAAATAAATCATATCGGGTCTTATTTTATTAATTTTATCGCCAATATCGATACCCTCGTTATGCATATGGGTATCATCATGATTACCACCAATCATATAAAACTTAATATTAGGGTCATAAGGATGAATATTTGCAACATATTCGGCTTGTTTCATCGCATCAGTAAACTTAACTACTCTATCTCCATCTTCCCGATCCGGATAATAACCATCAGTTATATCACCACAACAGAATATGGTACTTATTCCTCTTTTTTTACATTCGTCATATATTCTATTAACTAAATCAGGGCGATCATACACTGAGGCATAATGTAAATCCGAACAAAAGCAAAATTCTTCTTTATTTTCTGAATTTATTCTTTTTACATCCGTACTTAATAATTCAGGATATTTTACCTTTACTACTTCTCCATTAACAATATCATATGGAAGACCAGATTCTTTTAACATAACCGTTAAGCCATACACTTCATATGGTTCTAACCCAAGCGTCTCGGTTATTTCTTTTAAAGTCTTTTTCTTATTAATAAGATATTTAAGTTTGTCTACTATTTGTTTTTCCATTACATCCCCCAAAAACACATAAAAAGAGACTTATCACAAGTCCCTTTTATTCCATCTATTCCCATTATATAACATAATTATATAAAATATAAGAATATATTTTATTTTTCTTGCTAATTAAATTAAATTGTGTA
>JAEEGL013415720.1_pt1 | contig 20636 bp, 13 predicted proteins | sample 9134231 | NCBI WGS metagenome assembly JAEEGL01 (sample SAMN16246548, study PRJNA631951) | gut metagenome | biome: gut microbiome; feature: rumen; material: fiber-attached | host: Bos | place: Iran: Karaj | collected 2018-10
AATGCAAGATTACTTTCGGTTCTGAATGTATCCCTTAGCATGTCCCTGAGCTCAGGGTAAGGGGAATTTTCATATGTCAGAGAATATCCTCCGGAGAAGAGGGTATGACCGCCATCCTTTAATCCGTCCACCATAAGAGTATTAAGTCCGCAATAGAAATCTCTCATGTCGTCAGAAAGAAGGGCGTTTCGTATTTCTTCATGATCCTTTTTCAGGGTCTCATCAAGGCCCTTTTCGCGAATGTTCTCATCAAATGCAGCTCTTCCCGGGAATCCATAGAAATAATCTATGATGAAACAGAGTTCTCCATAGCTCTCTCTGATCTCATCCTCATCTCTTTTTCTCTCTCCGGACAGGAGTGCGCACATATTCTCGCTCTCGAAGTAGCCGGCAGGGAGTCCGCCCAAAGAGTCAAGGTCCAGCATTGAACGATAGAAAGTTTCGCCGTTGTAGAATGCATAGTTCATTGCAATATCTGTAAACATCGTGGACAAAATCCCTATAGGAAGATAGACATCGTCTTTATCCGCATAGACCCTGATGCCATATTTCCCAAAGTCAAAGACTACTGTCTTTGGTGCATCGTCAAATACGATATCAGAATAGTATGTCCATTGGCAGGGAGTATCCTTGACACCTGTAAGGCTGGTGTATGGCATAAGAGGATTCTGGAACAGAGCCCAGTCTGTTGCTGCTATAGTGTCTGCTTTGGTATCTATCTGCAGTGTTGCTCCGTTTGGAGCTGTAATTATGGCACTGCCGTCCTTTTCTGAGGTTACTGTAAGCTCCTCCTGCCTCAGCAAGGCCAGATATGACTTCATGCCATAGTAGGGCACATGGGGGGAGTCTTTGTAGAATCTCAGGTCGATATTATCCAGCTGCTTTGTCCCTTCCATGGCAGGAGTTGACTTTACCGTATATTCGGCATTCCTGTTTAGAACACCGGTGGCAACTATGATCACTGCTGCAAGTAGCAGGCATGTGGTAATAATGCTAATCCATTTTTTCATGATTTTGCTCCCATATTTACTGTACTTTCTTTACTTTATCAAATTCATTTTACAATAAATATTTGAAATTTTTGTGCATTTTTCCGAAAACGATTGAAATTTAATTTTTATTTAATAGATTTCTGAGATACGAAGGCTATAATCAATATTGTGTGAATTATTATTCGTGAACAAAAGATGAGGAGGAAACAGGAATGAGAATCATTCCGAGAAGTACAGGAGATTTCCTATTTAAGAAAACTGGAAAGACGATGGCAGTAATGCTGGCTATAGCCATGGCTTGTCAGGTAAGTGCCTGTGGTGGTGCGAAGATAAGTGAGGGTCTGGCTGACGAGCCGGGACATGGCAAATGGGTGGATTCTGATGTAAAAGGAACTGTGAAGGCAGAGGATGAGATCAGGCTGCAGGACGATTTTGCTGCAGCTGTAAATCAGAAAACCATCGTCTCGCTAGAGCTGAAGGATGACGAAGACTGGAGCGCTACCGAGGGTGCATCTGATCTGATGCAATCCAGATTCAGAGAGGCTCTTAAGGACGAAAGTCTTACAGGGGCAAATGCAAAAGTTCTTAGAACATTTGAGAACCTCGTTCTGAACTGGGACGAGAGGAATAAGCTTGGCATAGAGCCTATGCGAAAATACATTGATGACATTCAAAGTATTTCATCCATCGATGAACTTACAGAGTATCAGGCAAGCCTAGAGAGAAACCCGTTTAATTTTGGCCTTATCATGCCTGGGAATGTCCAGGCACAGGACATTCATTCAGATAAAAGTACTCTGGTACTTAAGGTCGCTCGGTATTCTCTTGGTGAAAGAGATAATTATCTGGATTATACAGATAAAACTCTTGAGCTGAAGGAATCGAATGATGGGACTGTCGCATATCTGCTTGAAAGTCTTGGATATGATGAGAAAAGTATAAAGGAAACTCTTAAGGGTTGTTATGCGATAGAAAAATTTTTGGCAACCAATGAGTGCATGAGTCTGTACAACCGTTCTGAAGTACTTGATCAGGTACAGACTGACCGCGTGGGCCTTGAAGGGTACGCAGGCGGATATCCGCTTTTAGAGATACTTGATGGAAGAGGTTTTTCTAAAGTGGACAGTTTCAATGTGGACTATAAGCTGCTGGGCAAGCTAAGCAGTATATATGATCAGAATCACCTGCAGGACCTGAAATCTTTTTTTACGGTACAGATGTTACAGCTCGGATATCCAACGTTGGATAAGGGAACGATTGAAAAAGTTCTTGAAATCGGAAGAGCGAAATCAGAAAAGGATGATGGTGAATACGAGGAAAAGAGTGATGACCTGGTGTTTTACACGATGGCTAAGGACTACGGTTTTTTGCCTGCTCTGGCAGATCTGTATCTTGAAAAGTATTATCCCGATGATACAAAAATCAATGAAATAAGGGATTTTATTGATGGGCTGAAAGATTCATACAGGACCATGATATACGAAGAGGAGTGGCTCAGTGATGAAACCAAAGCTTCAGCTGTGGAGAAGCTGAATAATATGTTAGTAAATGTAGTAAGGCCATCAAATAATGCCGACTATTCTTCTGTTACAGTAAAGAGCTATGCTGAGGGTGGAACCATACTGGATGCCGCAGCAGATGCCGCCAGATTGCTCTGTGCGCATAAAGCTGAAAGAGCTTCTGACCCTGCTATGGACAGGAACTTTTGGGATATCTTTGACGGGAATTTTGCCACCACAGAAGTCAACTGCTTTTATAGTCCACAGCTCAACAGTTTTTATATTATGGCAGGATGGGTAGCTGTCGGTGATGCCATTTATGGTGACAGTATAACCAAAGAGGAGTTTATGGGATGTGTCGGAATCGTTGCAAGCCATGAGATATCACATGGTTTTGATGGTAATGGATCACACTATGATCTTTATGGAAGAAGATATGATGACGATGGAAATGAGACCGATTGGATGTCCAATGAGGACAGATCCCGCCTGGATGAAAAGGTAGATCAGCTGGGAAATTATTTTTCACTTGCAAGGCCTATTCCTGGTCAACGACAGGTTGAAGGAGGCAGAGTCCAGAATGAAGCTACCGCTGATATGGCAGGAATTAAAGCAATACTGTATATGGCTCGAGATATAGACGGTTTCGACTATGACGGATTCTTTAGAGGATTTGCAGCCTTTATGTGCGAACAGAGGCAGGAGAAAACGGAGCTTGGAGATATTGAAAATGATAACCATCCATTGGCCTTTCACAGAGTCAATATCTCATTACAGCAGTTTGATGAATTTGTGAATACCTATGACATAAAACCGGGAGACGGAATGTATCTGGAACCCGACAAGAGGATAAATGTGTGGTAAAAAGTAAAACCAAAATGGAGGGAAGACATGAGTAATACAGATACACAGGCGGTTATAAGGCTTGATGGAGTGGAAAAGAGCTATGGCAAGCATCAGGTGCTCAAAGGCGTTACGATGCAGGTCAACAAAGGTGATATATACGGACTGGTGGGTAAAAACGGTGCCGGCAAGACAACTATTTTTAAGATGATCCTGGGGCTGAGTGAGTTTAAGACAGGATCTGTTTCTGTCGCAGGTTCGACCACCCAAAAGGAACTTTTTGCAAACAGAGGAAAGATTGGATTCTTTGTTGGATCGAATTTCTACAATTATCTCACAGGAAAAGCCAATCTTGAGTATTATGCCAGAGCAAAAGGTATTCCTAAGAAGGGCATGAAGGAAGAGATAAACAGGGTACTTGATGTGGTAGGACTTAAGGATGTTAAACAGCCTGTGAAAGGCTATTCCTTGGGAATGAAACAAAGGCTTGGTATAGCAAATGCGATCCTTGGCAATCCTGAGATACTTATCCTTGATGAGCCCACAAACGGACTGGATCCACAAGGTATTGCGGATGTACGTCATATGATCAGACGCTTCCGCGACGAGCTTGGCATGACGGTTATAGTGTCCAGCCATATCCTGGGTGAGCTTGAGAATACTGCTGACAGGTTTGGTATTGTTCATGAGGGAATCATAGCAAAAGAGATCACGCAGGAAGATCTCAGCATCAAACGACCTGAGATAGAACTGTCAGTTTCAATGAATGATCTTGAGAAGGTAAGAGCGCTTCTTTCCCAGAATGGCATCAATATTCTTAAAGAGGGCAAGGAAAAGGTCACTCTTGAGGATTATTATTTTGAGTTGATCGGAGGTGCAGCAGATTGAGAAACCTCATAAGAGCGGATCTTTACCGGATATTAAGAACAAAAATGATATATATAGGCACAGCGATCGCTGTTTTTATCATTGTATTTGGAATCGAACGCACGCTAGTCACTATTGGAAGCAACGCCACCGGATATATGACCGGCCTTAACAGCGCTCTGGATGGATTCCTGTTTCCGGTAATTATTGAAGTACCGGTTTTTGTAGCTGTTTTTTCCCATGAACTTACTGCCAAAGCTATGCAATGTATTTTGGGACGCGGGCTGACAAGGGGAAAACTTATTACGGCGAAGCTCCTGGATGCGGCTATTCTGCTGATTGGGATATTTGCGATCTTTACAGTTGTTGCACTTTTATTGGCGTCTCCGGATTATGCCATCAGTAGCCGTCAGATGACATTGGCAATTATCTTCATATGGCTCAGAGCACTTAGGTTTTTTGGATATATATGTTTTGCAGCCATGCTCATGTTTATCGCCAATTCCACGGCCCTTGGCATTATATCCTGCGTTGGATTTGCTCTGGTCTTCAGGCTTTTGTGTATGGCAGTAACACGTTTGGGGGGTATTGAATTCTATGATTACACCTTTGACGGACTTCTTGACTGGACTTACAAGAGCATTGAGGCAGGAGCACCCGGATTACAGCTCATTCCGGCTTTATTATTTATTGTCATTGCTCTGGTTATCACTATCTTCTTTTTCAACAGAAAGGAGTTCGAATTTTGAAAGATCTTATTATTGCGGACATTACAAGGATATTCAGAAAACCTACGTATCGAATTGCGATTTTAGTGTGTTTTGCTTTAACTTTAATCTGGGCTATCCAAGCAAAAATGAATGTATGGAATGGGTATACATTTGTGGCAGGCCAGGCATCAGCGCTGAACTTTTGCGGTAATATTCTGGGAATCTCGATATATTTAAGTGTGTATGCGGATGAATTCACATCCAATTCCATGCAGTGTCTGATAGGACACGGTGTATCCAGATTCAGGCTTCTTTTGGCAAAGTTTATAGACTGTGTTATCGTTACTTTCACTTCTTTTTTCCTGTATTATTTCTTTGTAATGATGCTGAGTCTTGCGCTGGGAGCCGGTATGAATTTAATGGAACTTAAATTCTTCAGCGGCGCGGTAATGGTATGGGCTCTAAAGACCCTGGGATATGCCACTTTTTCAATGATTATTTTGTACTGGACCAAAAATGTGGCTCTGGCGACCTTTACTGATGTATTCTTGCTGTTTGCAGGGGGGCTGCTTCTAGGTCTTTTAAACAATATCCCTGTCATAAAGTTTTATCATCTTGAGAACTATATATTTGAGGGAATACTGACAAAAGCCAATGCATCTATTCAGTTTGGACTGGCTGACGGTTGGCTTTGGATCTTGTTTGCGATTGTCAGGATCTGTGTATTTTCAATAGTTGTATCTTTCCTGCTGTTCAGGAAAAAGGAACTGGATTTCTGATATTGTCCGGTTTCGAGTGAGGAGGGATTTAGTGTATGGAAATTTTAAAGATAGAAAATCTTGAGAAATACTATGGCAAAGAGGGAAATATAACAAAAGCCGTCGATGGAATATCTCTTAGTGTGGAATCCGGGGAGTTTGTTGCGATAATGGGCGCATCAGGTAGCGGAAAGACTACACTTTTAAACTGTGTGTCTACCATTGACACTGCAACCGGTGGCCATATCTACCTGGAGGATACTGATATCACAACCCTAAAGGGAAAAGCGCTTAATGAGTTCAGAAGAGATAAACTGGGCTTTATTTTCCAGGATTTTAATCTTCTCGATACTCTTACTGCGTACGAAAACATTGCACTGGCTCTGACAATCCAGAATATTCCTCACGAGAAGATAGATCCAATGGTAAAAAAGGTGGCTGATCAGCTGGGGGTTACACAGGTCCTTGAAAAGTACCCCTATCAGATGTCGGGAGGCCAGAAGCAGAGAATTGCAGCGGCAAGAGCAATGGTCACAGATCCCAAGCTCATTCTTGCAGATGAGCCCACAGGAGCACTTGATTCCAAGTCCTCAAGAATGCTTCTTGAAAAGCTTGAAGAATTGAATCAGAAGCTTGGAGCCACTATTCTTATGGTAACTCATGACAATTTCTCCGCAAGCTACGCGACAAGAGTCATCTTCATGAAAGACGGTCATATACTAAACGAACTTAGAAGGGGTGATGACGACCGTAAGACATTTTTCGAGAGAATCATAGAGATGGTCACTGCTTTCGGGGAGGAGGAGTGAGATGCTTTTTAAACTTGCCGTAAAGAACATACAAAGAAGTCTGCGGGACTATGCAATCTATTTTTACACTCTGGTTATCGGAGTAGCCATTTTCTATTCCTTCAATTCTATCACCAGTCAAAAATCATTACAGGAACTAACAGGGACAAGAGGTCAGACAGCAAGTACGCTTACCATGCTTACTTCCGGTCTGAGCATTTTTGTCGCTGTCGTTCTTGGGCTTCTGATCGTTTATGCAAGCAGCTTTCTCATGAAACGAAGAAGCCGTGAATTTGCGGTTTATATGATGCTTGGCATGGGTAAGGGAAAGGTATCTGCAATACTTCTTATAGAGACGGTGCTGACAGGCCTTGTTTCGCTTATTGCCGGCCTTTTTATCGGCATGGGAATTTCCCAGCTGATGGGTATCCTGACGATCAAGCTGTTTCAGGTGGACATGAGCGCCTATAGTTTCACTGTTTCGGTAAAAGATATACTTAAGACGATAGCTTTTTTCCTGATCATGTACCTGGTAACCATGGCATTTAACAGCCTTGTTGTGGGAAAGATGAAGCTTATCGATCTTCTGCAGTCTGATAAAAAGACAGAGACGATAAAACTGAAAAATCCGATTCTTGGCGTGATTATCTTTGTTTTAGGCGTTTTAATTCTTGGATTTTCCTATTATTCGCTCACTATCACAGTCGGTGAGATGGAGGTTTCAAAGCTGTCAGCCTGTGTTGCGGCCATATTTGTAGCTACTTTCCTTATAATGTGGTCAGTATCCGGGATGTTTCTGCGCATAGCACTGAGATTCAAGAAAACATATTATTCCGGTATCAACACCTTCACTATCAGGCAGATAACCAGCAAGATAGGAACTATCGTTTCTTCTATGACGATAATATGTCTTATGCTGTTCCTTACACTGGCATTTCTCATCACTGCATTTTCAATGCGCAAGGGAATGAGCGATGGCATAAACAACTGCAAAGCCGATATGCAGCTTAAATACCATGAGATCCTTGTCGGCAGGGACCAGGCATCTCAGAAGTTTGATGACATAGTTGAGCGTTACAAAGGCTATGGCCTTGACCTAACAGAACACTTTGACGACTATGTACATTTTCATACTTACTTTGCTCCGGATTTTGAGTGCGGGGATATTACAGGTAGTGACTTTAATAAACTGGGACAGGCGACTCCATTTGACATTGTAAAAGTCAGCGATTACAACACTGTTGCCGGATTTTATGGCGAGCAGCCACTTACCCTTGAAGATGATGAGTTTATCCTCATGTGCACCTATTCGCAATATGTTTCTGTATACAACAAGAGCCTTGCAGGGGACAATACCATGACGCTGTTTGGGCACAGTCTTGTGTCCAAGTATCCGGAGGTTCAAAAGGGATATATAAGGATTGACGGGTACAATACCAATGCCGGACTGTTTATTGTTCCGGATTCTGCAGTGGATGAAGCCTGGGCATTTAAAGACTACTTCATAGGTAATTACAGACTTGATGAGGGCGAGAGAAGAGAGGATATGGATGCCCTTTGCATGAATGATAAAGATATTGTGGAGGACAGGCTCAGTGATGATCAGGAAAAGGGGCTTATCGATACTGATTATTTCCTGCAGATGACTACAAGATCACAGACCATAGAAGGACTTCTTGGGTTTACCGCAAATCTTACCATTGTTGGCCTTTACCTTGGAATAATATTCCTTATCGCCTGTGGCGCAATCCTTGCCCTTCGCTGCCTGTCTGACTGCGTTGACTCTGTGCCCAGATACACGATTCTTCGAAAGATCGGTGTGGAAGAGAAACAGATAAGCAGATCCTTGTTTGCGCAGATAGCTGTTGTATTTCTTCTGCCGCTGGTACTGGCAGTCATTCATGCTGTGTTTGCAGTCAGAGCGCTTCTTCCATTCATATCTGTAATGGGAATGGAGGGAATGTCCTTTTCCGTACTAATTACAACAGTGGTGATCCTTATGATATATGGCGGGTATTTTGCCATTACCTTTAACTGCGGAAAAGAAATCATCAGCAAAGAGAGAACAGAGACTGCGGCCTCAGATAACAGTGCAAGCGTCAGAAAAGCTGCGATAGCCTGGGCTGTGAGCATGGCGCTGATCACTGTTTTAGTGGTGGCTACCGCAAGAGGCAGCAGGGAAGATTATACAACCGGAACCCCATGGATGTCGCCGGATATAGACGGAAATGTTACAGAAAGAACCGAAACTTCAGCCAAGGATAATTTTGCTCTTTATGTGAATAAAGAGGATATCCTGAAAATAGAGATTCCCAAGGGTGAATCCTATGCAGGCCCAAGAGCTGATTCTGAAGAGAAAAGAACCGCGGATATACAGGCGCTTTTTGAAGGTGAAAGGCCAAAGGACCACGATCCGAGGCTGGCCTATGATATGTACAGACTCATGAACGACTGGGGCACAAGAGATGCACTTGGCGCTACGCCATTAAAGAAACTTACTGATGAGGTAGAGGCTATTTCCTCCATTGAAGAACTATCCGATTATCTTTCAATGACACCTCCTGAGGAAACACTGGCAGGCTTGTGGAAGTGTGGGATACAGACGGATCCAAAGGATGCGGACCGATATATCATTACAGTAAGTCCTGCAGGCATTTTCCTGGAAGACAGTGCTGAGTACACAAATCCCACTAAAGAAGGCAGGAAGAATAAAGGTGAGAAGACAGCTCTTTTTATAAATCTCATGGAGAAACTGGGATATACGGAAAAAGAGGCAGAGAAGAAGATTGCAAACTGTATCGAATTTGAAAAGATGCTTGCTGACTCATACCCTTCTGCGGCAGAAAAAGGAAGCCCGTCCTTTGTCAGGAGAACCCTCAATTATTACAGCAAAGATGAGCTTATGGGACTGCAGAAAAATCTGCCAATCTTAGATACGATAGAGGGTGGCTGTAACTTCCCAAAGGCCGATGAATTCAGAGTTACATGGCCATCGTATCTGGAAAAACTAAGTGAAGTGTACACAGAGGAGAATCTTCCGCTTATACGTGACACTCTCATTGTAAACGGAGTCGACGCTTCGGCTGCTTCAAAGCTTGACAGCCAGTGCTTTAAGTGGAGCGCTGAGATAAATGGACAGGATCCCAAGGCTGCCTTTTTAGATTACCCAAAGACAAGTGTGTCTCTGGTTGCCGGAAGGCTTGTATGGCCGGTGTCAAAACTGTACGCAGATACTTATCTGAAGCAGCAGGACAAGGATACGATCAGTGCACTTGTGGATGAAGTCATGGAGGAATACCACAGCATTATCGAGGAGGCGGATTTCCTTTCCGAAGATACCAAGAAAGGTGCCTTTGCCAAGCTTGATACCATGCAAACGCATGTTATGTACCCTGATGACTGGTCGCCCTTTAGTTATGAAGAACTTGACATAACACCTTTGGAGGAGGGTGGAACATTCTGGGATGCGTATGTTGCTCTGGAGAGATACGACAGATTAAAGAGCATAGAGGAGTATAGAAAACCTGTTGATAAGAAGATATGGTCCTCTGCACCCGACAGTGCTCCTACAAGTACAAACTGCAATTATGACCCAAGCACCAACAGTATCTATATCTGCGGAGCTTATGTGAGGTCCAAATATGGCATTGACACCAGCAAAGAAGAACTTTATGCGGTGCTCGGAACCGCGATAGGACACGAGATCGGTCACGCCTTTGACTACAACGGTGCCAAGTTTGACAAGGATGGAAGCAGGAAAAACTGGTGGACCGATACTGACGCCGAGAACTTCAGAAAAAAGAACGAGAAACTGGCGGCGTACTTAAGCAGCATACATGCCTTTGAAGGAAACTACACCAGAGGCAGTATTAAGACCGGTGAAGCTTCAGCAGACATGACAGGCATGAAGTGTATGCTTCGCATAGCCAAAAAGGATCCTTCTTTTGATTACGACAGGTTCTTTAGAGCTTATGCCCACGGCTGGCTTACCAAAGAAACTCCGGAAACAGCCAAAGCAGTTACCGATGACCCGCATCCTATGAATTACCAGAGGATCAATGTGACTTTACAGCAGTTCGATGAATTTCTGTCTCTTTATGATATAAAAGAAGGCGACGGTATGTATTTGTCGCCCCGGGACAGGGTTGCTATTTGGTGATGTGCAAACGGACAACAACCATAAATAATTCTATATAAAAAAGCAGCAAATGCCCATTTTGAGTAATGAAGCATTTGCTGCTTTATATTATGCCAGCTCACAGGCGAGTTTGAAGGCTACCCTCTTTTATCTCATTAACCAATTTGTTAAATCCAGTACTTTTATTCCTTCAAAAAAGAAACAGGATTAACCAACAGACTATGTTGATCAATCCTGTTTTTTATTATTTATATGCGATGTTTTTATGAGAGTAGTGATTATGAGAACTTTATTCGGAATCTGATGGTTGTATTGTAATTATTTAAGGCACTTTTTAGGAGAAATCCTGAAGAGTGTCTTTTTTGTGCGTTTCATTTGGAAAAATAAAAGAAAATACCTCTTGGATGTTTGATTACCAAGAGGCATTTTAATATCATCTTTTTATGATTTGCATTTTATCACGTGGGCTTTGATGGCGTCGAAGGAGGTATCACTGATATAGTGCTCCAAACGACAAGCATCTTCGGATGCAGTCTTTTCATCTACTCCAAGATCTATAAGGACCTTCGTGAGTACAGTGTGACGCTCATATATTCGCTTAGCCAATACTTTTCCGGCCTCAGTGAGTTTGACGAAACCATACTCATCATTCTTGATTAGTCCTTCATCCTTTAACAGGTGCAGGGCACGGCTGACGGAGGGCCTGGAGTAACCTAATTCTTCGCCGACATCTACAGCTCTGACGTTGGTGTGAGTTTGTGATAGAACGTAGATTGTTTCGAGATACATCTCGCCGGATTCTTGTAATGCCATAGCTGTCCCTTCCTTTGCAATTTGATTTATTTCTTATGTAAATAAGGATACTACAGTAAAAGATTGTTGACAATGTTTCTTAATAATAATATTCTATTTATGGTAGTTAGCGATAACTAATATCAATTACCAAATGCTAACAAAGCAAGGAGGTTTAAATTATGACTCTTAATGATGCGGAATTGGGCAGAGAGTATACCATAGAGGCAGTTGAAACAGGTGGAGATGAGGAAATGGAGAGCTTTCTCTTTTCTCTTGGATGTTACAGTGGAGAGAATATTACTGTTGTGGACAGGAAGAGGAATCTGGTAGTTGCTATCAAGGATGCAAGATATAATATTGATCCCGAGTTAGCGGGTGCTATCAAGATTTGACAAAAGGTGATTCGGACAGGAAGCTTTACACAGCCAAGAGGGGAATGGTATGAGTAACGAACAGATAATAGAAGCACTGAGAAAAAAAGGAATGAGAATAACCAAGCAAAGAAAGATTGTTGCTGATGTTATTGCGGATAATGACGGGGCTTCCTGTAAAGATATTTGCTGTATGGTGAGGAAAAACGATGATTCCATAGGCACAGCAACGGTATATCGCATGATAAAAGTATTGGAAGATATAGGTGTGGTGGAGAGAATTGATATGATAAAGCTTCAATCATGAAGCAGTAAGGTTACAAGGAGACAGTATTATGGGAATTTCTATTGTAGATATAATTGCTTTTTTGGTCATTGTCCTGATTGTCGGGTGGGCAATCGGATATATATATAAAGAAAAGAAAAAGGGCACACACTGTATTGGGTGCCCCATGGCCGGAAATTGTCACAAGTCAGTTAAATGTAAATCTTAAGAAGGAAATGCCATTTTCTCGAAATCTTCTAACGGGAGAGGCTTGGAGAAGTAAAATCCCTGAACCAGGTCGCAGCCTCGCTCTTTCAAGAAATCAAGCTGGGGCTTGGTCTCTACACCTTCTGCTACCACTACAAGTTTGAGGCTCTTGGCAATATCAAGTATGAGTTCCACGAGGCGCACATTTTTGCCGTCAGTGTCATTTTCCAGATCTTTGATAAAGCTCCTGTCAAGTTTCAGAACGTCAATTGCCATATGAGACAGCATATTCAGAGAGGAATAGCCTGTACCAAAGTCATCCATCTCTATATGATAGCCTTTTTCTCTTAAGCTGTTTATTACATCTATTATTTGGTCTTCGCCTTCTGTATAGGCAGATTCTGTGATTTCCAGGTGAAGATTTTCTCTTCCTATCCCGGTTTCTTGCACAAGGCCTTCTATTGTATTCTCAAGATCTGAATCAAATATATCTATTCTTGAAAGATTTACTGAAATAGGCAGTATTACGCCGTATTTTTCTTTCCAGGAAGCTATCTGGTGAGCAACTTCAGACCATACGTATCTGTCCAGCTGTCCTATCTGGCTGTTTTTTTCAAACAGAGTAATGAACTCATTTGGCGGGATTATGCCCAATTCGTGATGATTCCACCTTACTAAAGCCTCTGCGCTGTACAGTGTGGGAGGGGTGGTCTGAATGTTGTATTTGGGCTGATAGTAGACCAGGAATTCGTGGTTTTCCAATCCAAACTTAAGGTCGTTCAAAAGACGCTGTTCCAGAATTTCCTTAATTCGCATGTCTTCGTTAAAAACCATGAGCCTTGAGCGGTGTCCGCTACGTGTTGCGTTGCAGGCAGATCTTGCTCTGTCGAACTGATGGACGGGAGACAGTTCCTTTTGCCAGGGCATAACACCCATTCGCAGGCGAAGGTTAACTGTCTGGGAGCAGTCATCAAGACATTTTTGGAAGCGGTCGAATATTATCTGATAGTCTTCTGTATGGGCACAGTAGATGTTGAATCTGTCTGCCTGGGATCTGCAGGCAATTCCGTTTGTTTCGCTGACAAATTTACTGATCTCATCTCCGAGAGCTTTCAGAATGGTATCGCCAAAATCCCAACCGTACAGCGCGTTAACCACGTGGAACTGCTCTATGTTTAAGACAATAGCATCCATTGGGGCAGATCCGTTTTCTTCGTACATTCGGTTTGAGTATTCGAAAAAGTAGTTTCTGGTGTAGAGACTTGTGAGGGAGTCATGTTCTGTTGCTGAAATAAGGCTTTGACGGTTATTGGCCCACTTTTCCGCACGCATTCTAGTGACTAGCAGGAAGAGTATAAGTGAGATTATAAGGGCAGCCACGGAGAGTACCATAGCCTTGTTATCGCTCAGATAATCATAAAATGAGACCTTTGTAGTGGTATTGGTGTATTTGGAGAGCATGGTGTCTACCACAGGCTCTTCTATAAGATCCACGGTCTTGTTCATTACTGAAAAAAGTATTCCATCCTGTCTTCTGACAGCAAATGAAAACTCCATTTTTTCACCGGTGTCAAGAAGCAACAGGTTATAACGTCTTCTCAGGCGATCATTGGTATTTATGCGATATCCGTTTACCATGGCGCAGTCGGCAAGCCCTAAGGAAACTGATTCGTAGACCGCTTCCAGTGTGGGACACCATGAAATCTCCCAGTTGGGATAGTAATCCTTTACAAAATTGTCAAAATTAACATTTCCCTCAAGCAGAACAACTTTAGTGTTTTCGCTGGTGAAAATGTCTTTTTCTATTTCTCTTTTAACCAAAGCATAGATTTCGGTGTTCATGACAGGGGAAGTCAAAAACAGATTACTTATCTCGCTGTCATAGGTGCTCATGCTTACGGGGAATACAACGTCAATCTCGCCTTTTTGAAGGGCGTCCAGGGCTTCCTCTGTGGTGGCAAATGCCACCGGCTCATAATTGACCGGTACGCCGTCTATATTCTCTGCAGCATATTCCAGATAGTCCTTTAGCGCACCGGAGGCCATTCCGGCCTCTTCAAAGGAAAATGGCTGGTAGTTGTCACGATAGCCTACCTTTATTGTATTGTGGCTGGAAAGCCATTCGCGCTCATTTTTTGTAAATACAATTCCGGTATTTGTGAGCCATATATATTTCTGGTAAAGCTTTTGATTATAAAAGGGGTCTTCATTCTGGATGACTTTGAGGGTGTGATCCAGCTCCGCCAATAAGTCGGGACGATTCTTGCTTACTGCAAAGTAATAATCCGATGAGCCAATTTTATACAGAGGGACACATTCGGGTAATCTTCCGTAGGTATCCAGTGATGCAAAGGCATCAACGATTCCTTCGCTCAAAAGGTCTATGGTATCGGGGGAACTGATATCGGATATCTCAAGGATATCAATGGTAATTCCGTTTTTTTCAGCCCATTCTTCCAGGAATGTTTCCTGAACACTTCCTTTGTTGACTGCAAAGGTCTTACCGTCAAGGGCGTGTACATCTTCATTTATCAGGTCAGAATTATTGGGATTTACATAGATATAGTAAGATTCTGTTCCCATGGGAAGAGATGGGTAAAGTAAAGTCTCGGTGCGCTCTGATGTGTAGGATACGTCACTGAGAAGATCTATCTCCCCGGCCATGAGCATCTGCAATAACTCGGGCCAGGCGCCTTCCACATATTCGTAGTTCCATCCGGTGTAGGTCGCGATTCGCTGTTGATATTCATAGGCCATTCCGGTTTTTCTGCCAAATTTGTCAGTATAGCTGTAGAAAGACTCATACCAGCCCACGCGAACCGTTTTTTGCTTAGTTTCATTTGCGAAAGAGGGGATGGAAAAAGATAAGAGAGAAGGGCAGACAGCACAAATACAGGCTACGCAAATGATAAGAGCCATGATCTTGGAGAAAATGCTGGATTTTATTTTCTTGCCTGAACCGGTGTTGGATTTGCTCATGTGTAGTCCTGCCATATCAATAAACATTTTTACGAATAAATTATAACATGATGCAGTAATTTAAATACTTAACAAATGATAAACAAAACTAAAACAACAATGTAGTAGAGTGAAGACTTTTTGGAGGAAATGTTATACAATTATTGTATTGGACTGAAATAAGTCTGACAAAATTATGGGGTGTTTAAAACACAAGAAGGAGGGTTTTACAAATGGCAGATCGTATTGTACTTAACACCGTGTCCTATCACGGATCCGGAGCAATCAAGGAGATTATTCCCATTGCACAGCAGAAGGGATTTAAGCATGTTTTTGTTGCTTCTGATCCGGATCTTATTAAATTCGGTGTGACTGCAAAGGTAACAGATCTATTGGACGAGGCTAAGATTCCTTATACTGTATATTCAAATATCAAGCCCAATCCCACAATAGAGAATGTTCAGAGCGGTGTTAAGGCGTTCAAGGAGTGCGGTGCGGACTCCATCATTACCATCGGCGGCGGTTCTTCAATGGACACTGCAAAGGCCATCGGCGTTATTATTACCAATCCAGAGTTCGAGGATGTAAGATCACTTGAGGGAGTTGCTCCTACGAAGAATCATGCGGTTCCTACCATAGCAGTTCCCACAACTGCAGGAACAGCTGCAGAGGTTACGATCAACTACGTTATTACAGATGTTGAAAAAAAGCGTAAATTTGTATGTGTGGACACCAACGACATTCCTGAGGTGGCTATTGTTGACCCGGATATGATGTCTTCAATGCCTAAGGGACTTACTGCGTCAACAGGTATGGATGCGCTCACGCATGCTATCGAGGGATATACAACCAGAGCTGCCTGGGAACTCACAGATATGTTCCACTTAGAGGCTATCAAGCTTATCGGAGCTAACTTAAGAGATGCTGTTGAGAACAAGCCTGAGGGAAGAAAAGGTATGGCAATGGCTCAGTACATTGCAGGAATGGGATTTTCAAATGTCGGACTTGGAATAGATCATGCTATGGCTCATACTCTCAGCGCATATTATGACACACCGCATGGCGTTGCATGTGCTATGTTCCTTCCGATCTCTATGGAATTCAACCGTGACTTCACCGGAGAAAAGTACAGAGAGATCGCAAGAGTCCTGGGAGTTAAGGGCGTGGACGATATGACTCAGGAAGAGTACAGAGATGCCGCAATAAACGCTGTTAAGCAGCTTTCAAAGGATGTGGGAATTCCTGAAAAGAATGAGAAGATCAAAGAGGAAGATCTTGATCAGCTGGCAACAGATGCTCTTGCAGATGCATGCTATCCCGGAAATCCAAGGGAAGCTACAAAGGAGCAGGTAATCGAGATGTTCAGAATGCTCATGTGATAATACTTCTTGTGATTCCCGGTGGTTATTTGCCACCGGGGATTTTTTTTGCTTTAACGCTTAAAAGCGCAAAATTAAGTCTATCATTAATGAAATAATTAATGTTCATTTTGGAGTAGAATTAATCTTCTTAATCTGATATGATTGAATTCTCACTTCATAAAAAATTTATTATTTCGTTATAGAGTGTTTATAAAACGGATTAGTGATGCATTCTCGGATGTATGATCAGAAACACGCATTTACTGCGGCTTTCGGGCAAATATGATTCAAGAATCTCATATTATTCCGTTTCGGGGAATTATTTTTGGGGAGTTTTTTGTAATGGGAAAGGGTGTTGTGCGTAGTAAGGAGAGCGTGAGATGGATTGCTTTGGGGATTCTCATAGCTTTATTTTTTGTGACACTTTTTTCTATCAGGAATTTTCTTATTGAGCCTTCTGATAATACTGCGAAGTCATTGTTTGTCAGGGGCAAAGTCGTTAATCTGATTCAGGATAATACTCAGGCAGATGAATCAACCGAAGGAATTCTTCGCGGGAGCCAGGAAGTTATAGTTGAGGCTCTTTCCGGTCAGTTTAAGGGAAAACAGTATCAGACTACCAATTATCTTTCTGCTCTTTATAATGTGGATGCCAAGGAAGGCACAAGGGTAATCCTTCGTTTTGACCCTCAGGGAGATGGTTATACTGCGTTTATCTACAGCTATGACAGAAGCGCTTTGCTGCTTGCTATGTTTTCTTTGTTTGCCCTTTTTTTGATTACAATAGGAAGAAAAAAGGGTGCTATGGCGCTGGCTGCCCTTTTGGTTGCTCTGTTTGCCATTGTCTGGATTCTGTTTCCGCTGATTGAGTACGGATTTCCTGCAATACTTTCCACAATCGCGGTTGTATTCTATGTCACTGTTTTTACATTTATTTTAATTGAAGGAATAAGTAAGAAAACTGTAAGTGCAGCACTGGGAACGCTTTCCGGCGTATTGATCGCCGGTATATTTGCGTCCGTAAGTGGTGCACTTTGTCATATCAGTGGGTTTCAGACCACTGAGGCTGAGGAATTATTGTTGATTGGTACAGACCACGGGATGAAAATCACCGGTCTTTTTACTTCGGGTATTTTGATTGCTGCCCTGGGAGCTGTAATGGACGTAGCTATGAGTATTGCGTCAGCGGTTCATGAGCTTCATGAGGTAAACGGCAGTCTGTCTGCTGTGGAGCTGTTTCGCTCGGGAATGAACATTGGGCGGGACGCTATGGGAACCATGGCAAATACCCTGATTCTGGCGTTTGCCGGATCATCCTTTACACTTCTTTTACTGATCTATTTTTACAACATTTCATTTACGCAGCTGATCAACACTGATCTGGTTGCAAGAGAAGTGATCCAGGGTCTTGCGGGAAGTATCGGAATCGTGCTTACTGTGCCAATAGTAGCTGGCCTCGCAGCTAGAATAGAAACATTACAAAAATAAGAGGAAAAAGGTATTCAGAAAGGTGGGAGCGTATGAAAAACAGAAAACGTGTACTGGCACTGCTGCTCGCAGGTTTTATGTCAGTAACGACAGCTTTTCAGTCAACTTCAGCTGTAGCATTTGCGGCAGAGGGAACTGAAGTAGTTGTGACGGAGGCCTCTTTTGAGGGCAGTTCTGAGACTGTTGTCGAAGAGGATGAGAAGGCCGCTGAGGGTAGCTCAGAGATAACCATTGAGGAAGACGCTGACGTGGTATCGGATTTGAGCTCAGAGGCAGGTTCAGGAGAGGTTGAGGTTACAGAAGGCTCTTCTGAGGAAACAAAGGAAGACATTAATATAACAGTTGTAACACCAATCGGTGATGTTATTTCTGCTGAGAGCGGTAACTTTACAGTTGCCGGTGTTGTAAACTATGTTTCCGGCAAAAATGTTTATGTTCAGGATGAGACAGGTGCTATTTGCATCTATCTTGCAACAGCCGATAAGACTATAGAAGTTGGCAATCTGCTCACAGCCACAGGTGACAGAACTGTTTACAACGGACTTATCGAACTTGGAAGTGCAGTTGTTGTTTCAAATGATAAAGACAATAAAGTTGATTATGGCTTTACTACTTTTGAAGCTGAAGACTTGAAGACTCTCGTGGACAACCACGATGCTTATGAGTGCCAGAAGCTCTCTCTTAAGGGCGTTACAGTAGCATCTGTAGCAGACAAAGAGGTAGTTGTAACAGGCGGAGAGGCTTCTCTTAAGATCTACGGAAACGGAACAGGAGCAAAGTTCAAGGACTTCCCTGCAGGTTCTGTAGTAAATGTTTCAGTTGTTATGTCCGATTATAAGGGAGCTCAGGTCATTCTCATATCTGATGCGGATCACCCTGCAGTTGAGGCAGCTGAAGCAGAAACAGTTGAAGAGGGTATTGTAGTAGATGACGCTGTTACACTTGATATCGCAAAGTGGGCAGGTTCAGCTCTGGCAGAACACAAGGATGATCTTGTGATTTATGCTGATGGCAGCGTTGCCAATGACTGCGCTGACATGGATAATGAGCTCACAGCTTTCATTGGTGGCGCACAGGTTGCTCCTGTTTATGTTTACAAGAGCGGCGATGCAGAAAATGCCATCATCGGTTCTAAGGGAATGAAGAGCGGCGACTACTATCAGATCACTGTAGCAGGCAGAGGTTATGGCCTTTACAAGCTTTCCTTCTCCACAAAAGGTTCCAACACCGGCGCCAAGAACTGGAAAGTATCCTACAGCACTGACGGCGAGAATTTCACAGAGATCGGAAGCTTCACAGCTGCAACATCCTTCTATGACGGAACAGTTGAGGTTCCTGTAGAGGTAATGCACGTTGACAAGGTTATTTTCAGGGTTGGTCCTTCAGATGACACCTCCATCAACGGCAAGACAGTAGCAGCAGGCGGCGTTAACAGATTCATGGATGTTAAGGTTACAGGAAGCCCTGTAAGCGCAGCTGATATTACAGCACCTGTATATGCAAGTCCTGCATCAGGAGAGGTTCCTACAAATCAGGAGCTTACATTTGAGTGTAAGACAAAGGAATCAACTATTTACTATTCATTAAACGGCAATGAGTTTGTAGCTTACGATAAGACAGCAAAGCCTGTTCTTACAGCAGAGGATTTCGTAGCTGTAAGTGAACTTGATCCTGTAAAGAAGGCTACAGTGGTTACTTATGCTACCTGCGAAGGAAGAAGAGACGGTGTTAAGATGACATTTGTTTATTCACAGGCACAGGTAGGTAACGTTAAGGCCAGCCCTAACGGTGGAGCTATCAGAAAGAGCCAGTCAATTGCTCTTAAGACAGAGACAGAAGGCGCTAAGATTCTCTATTCTCTTGACAAGGGCGAGACATGGATTGAATATGCAGATCCGTTTAAGCTTACTGAGCTTCCGGCAACTCTTATGGCTAAGGCTACCCGTGAAAACTATGCTGACAGCCCGGTATCAACTTTTGAGTACACAGAGAGAGTTAACGAAGAATACAATATTTACTTTGGTCAGCTTCACTCCCACACACAGTACTCCGATGGTGCAGGAACAGCTGAGGAAGCATTCAACCATGCTGCAAATGAAGTTGAGAACCTTGATTTCCTTGCAGTAACAGATCACTCAAACTCCTATGATAATGACACAACCGTTACAATCGCTGACGGTTCTGCTTCTACAGAGTGGGTTGAGGGACACAGCCTTGCAGATAAGTATACAACAGAAGATTTCGTAGGCCTCTTTGGTTACGAAATGACATGGTCAGGCGGAGCTCCGGGCCATATGAACACATTCAATACCAATGGTTTCATGAGCCGTAACATGACCGGCTACGAGAGCAAGTCAAGAACAGCTCTTCAGAACTATTATGCACAGCTGGTTAATTCACCTGATTCAATCAGTATGTTTAACCATCCCGGAACAACCTTCGGTGATTTCTATGATTTTGCATATTTTAGTAAGGCAAATGACCAGCAGATCACTCTTATCGAGGTTGGTAACGGTGAGGGTGCTATCGGTAGCGCAGGCTACTTCCCTTCATATGAGTACTACACAAGAGCTCTTGATAAGGGCTGGCATGTAGC
>JAEEGL014023797.1_pt1 | contig 20636 bp, 10 predicted proteins | sample 9134231 | NCBI WGS metagenome assembly JAEEGL01 (sample SAMN16246548, study PRJNA631951) | gut metagenome | biome: gut microbiome; feature: rumen; material: fiber-attached | host: Bos | place: Iran: Karaj | collected 2018-10
ATCCAGACCATCACTTTGAAACCCAAGGCGTGGAGTTCATCAATCATGCTTTTGGCATCGGGGAAACGCTCAGCCTTAAACTGGAAGTTGCCGTAGTAGCGCTGCCAGTTGTCGTCAATCATCAACACGCCGGCAGGAAAACCGTTGTCGATCACGGCATGAGCGTACTTGAGGATGTCTGCCTGGTTCTGATTGTACATCAGTTCAATCCAGGTGTTGTACTGCGGCATCGTGAAGAAGAGCGTATCCGGCAACATGCCGTTAGCAGGGAAATACTTGGCCTGCGCAGCCAGATAGGCTTCGCGCAAGGTGTTACCCGCTTTGACCTTGGTGAGCGGCACCGACGTCTCTATCTCGCCATTCTTGACAGCAAAAGAGAACGCATTGTCCGACCACATATACTCACCCTCGGAGGAGAGGAAAAGCGGCACTAATTGATTGTTCGCGTCCTGCGTAAAGAGGTCGAAGCGCTGCAAATCTGTGTAGGGTTGCTCATGGCCCAAGCCGACCGACGCGCCCCACCAATTCTGCGCGTTGCAGCTGATAGAAAGCAGCAAGCACAAAATATTTACCAGTTTGGAATTTACCATTGAGTCATTTATTTCACCGTAATAGTGGTCAGATAGTTGTAGCCTGTCTCTTCTTCCCACATATTCTCGTTGGCGAGGCGGATGGAGAAGCGCGGGTCATCATGGATGGAGGTGTAGGGATCCGGCAGGTTGAGATAGAGTTTGTATTCGCCCTGCATAGCGGCATCCAGGACACAGGAGAGTGTGAAGGAGTGCTCCTCGCCGGGCAGCCAGAAACGCGGGTCTACATCTTGCGGGAACACATATTTCTGCTTGGGGTCGGACGCACTGACAAAAATCAATTCGACAGCCCGTTTGTTCATCGGAGCCGCAAAACCGCTGTTATGCAGCTGGAGATAAGCTTCGTATTTCTGTCCGGCTTTCGGTTCCGGAGTCAGAATAGCTCTGTCCAAAGTCAAACGATAACCAAGACGGCGTTGAATCGTCTTCATAGAACCATCCTTGCGCCACATACCGGTCACTTCCTCACGATACCCAAGATTCAAATAACTCCAATGGAATCGCTCCATCTCAGAGATGGCATTCTCGGCTTTGGAATATGTACTCATCTCGCAAGTCTCCCCTCCCATAAACGTATATTTTGTATCTTCTGCCCAGAAATCACGACTCGCAGGACCGCTATATGTTCCTACATCATTAGAAGAAGAGACAAAACAGTCATTATGCGCACATATACGTGATTTAAAAGAACCGTTATGTGCTTCTGCTGCTGTTATCGGCGAGGAAGCAGAATCGCCGCGCATTTTCAAATAACGCATCTTGAACATTGGCGTACGGAGTGCCACTTGACGATTCTCAGGCACAGCGCGCAACATATGTTCCAAAACTTCCCATCGCGGTTCGTAATCGGCATCTTTTGACGGATTCATCCTATAGTACGATACATAGTACCACTCTCCCCAGGAACCTAATAAACCGCATTGTACGCACACTATCATATCTGCATGCTTTTGAAGATATGGAGCTATTTGGTCTATATGTTTGTGTATCCACTCCGGTTTGGCGTTCCACGGAGCATCTTCCGGTTTCATACTTGGTTTATAAGAGAAACGGAGCACGGCTTTAGCGCCGCCTTCGCGCAGAGCATTCATATTCTTTTCAAAGCGATCTAAGAACTCTTGAGGAATATCGCTTTCCATGTAATCCGTCAAATAATAAGAATGTAAATAAACGGTTACATTTGCATCAGAAATACGATTATAATTAATAATGGGCACATTCGCAACCGTATTAAGATCGGCAGAGGTATAGTATGCTTGTACATAAAGTCCCCGTTCTGGATTGGGAAAGTTCTCGTCGGACTCTGTATAAATAACTACTGTACCTTTAGGTTCAGGTGAATTGGGATTGCACGCTGCTAAGAGCAACAAGCATAATGTTACGGGGAGTAATTGTCTCATAACGAAGGTATAAAAAACGGTACCAGTGTGGGGCGGTGTGCCTCCACACCGGCACCTTCAATCAACATTGATTAAGCTTAATTGTTGTTTGTTAAAATTAACTAATTCCGGAAATTATTTGTTAATCTTAACTTGCAGTTTTACAGTGTGGCCATTCGGGTTCTCATCGGTAGCTGCTTCAATCGGAAGAATACCTACAGACTCCCAGTTTTGCTGGATATCGAAACCGATACCGAATTCGCTATCATTCCAACCTGCAGTGGTCGGGATAAGTTCACGAATCATCTTGAACTCGATGTAATTGCCTACATGTTGGGTCTGGCAGAAAGGAGCTGCAACGGTAAGTTCTTCCCAAGACCAACCGGTACCGCCAACTTCACCGGTCCATGCAAATACTTGAGGCTCATATGCACAAGGCTCACCCGGTGCACCTTCTTCCGGAGATGCAAATACAGCACCTTCCATCAAGATGTCGGTGTTGGCATCATTCCACTGGTCACCATAACCACCGGTTTCATCGCTGTTGTCGGTGTTGAAGTAGAAGTGGAACGGAGTCCAAGCACGATCAACGATCTCTTCGGGATCATACTCAACAAGAACGTTGATATACACTTCATCCGCATAAACAGCTGCACCCTTGAGGCCAAGGTAAGCAGAAGCGTCCGGGCACGCGCAGGAAGCAACCTTCTCATTGGGCAGTGCCTTCCAGTCTTCAATGCTGTTATCAGTAACACTGATATCAGCTGGCGGAGGAGTAACTCCACCGGGTTTTACAGTAATCTTGCAGGTTGCCAAAGCGTTGGATTTAACAGCCTTAGCGGTGATAGTAGCTTCACCTTCCTTAACACCCGTTACCAGACCTTTGTCGTTAACGGCTGCAATGTTAGCGTCGCTCGAAGACCAAGTAACTTCCAGGTTAGCGCTCAGCTGAACAGTAGCTGCTACAGCAACTTCTGCCTCAGCAGGGGTAATCGTCAGTTTCTGCTCCGGCTCATTCGGCTTACAAGCCACGAAACCTAATGTCAGCGCTGCAAGCGCGATTGCAAAAAATTTGTTTGCTTTCATAATGCTTTGTGTTTTTTAATTGGTTAATAATGTTGATTGGTTATTTCTTATTAGTCAAAAGACCGGTCGCTTTGCTCCCTCAAAGTAGAAAGTCGAAAGGCGGCTTTGAACGCAGAGATCTTTGAGCGAAGTGGTCTTTTTACTTTTGTCTGTTTTAGTATCCCGGATTCTGCTGGATACCGCTAACGGTCCATTCGTTATTCGGGATAGGATAAACGATATGATTCTCCTTGTCCCACTCATGAATTTTCCAGAATTGTGCACCCGGATAGCGGCGATCCATATTCTGTTTGTTACGATATACATCAAACATACGATGGCCCTCAAATGCCAACTCCATACGACGCTCATCGAGGACGATGTTCAATACATTGTCATAGCCATGCATATTGCCGGAGAACATACCTTCTGCAGGGATACCTGCACGCGCACGGATTACATCAACATCAGCCAGTGCCTCTGCTTTCATGCCCTTGTGTGCATAAGCCTCGGCACGGTTGAGAATGACCTCTCCCCAGCGGCAGAGAACCGGAGAACTCAACATCGGGTCGCCGTCTTGATAACTGAATTTGTTGATAAAAATCATCGGGTAACTGAATCCGGTACGGAGTATCATTTCTGGAGCGATGCGGCACATCAAGTCTTTACCGTCAATATTGACAAAGTACTCAAAATACTCACCCGATTCATCCGCTTTTCCTGCGCCGTTAATTTTACGTTTCTCTACGGTAACCGTATTCTTATTGGCATCCTTGAAGGTATAATTTCCCGCACCATCATCAGTGACTTTCGCCTTCAGCAATACGCTACCCTGATTCTCATTGATAGAAGCAGGATCCGGATAATATACATAAGTATCTTTCGAACCATCCTTGTATTTAGGAACCAGGAAATCCTTGTAACGGATATCCGACGGATAGCGCTCATATAGGTATTTAAGAGGGTCAGACGGATAAATCTCTCCCCATCCTATACCATCTTTCATGTACATAGAGCCTATCGAAGACTGACCGCGATTGTCGGTCAACTCATGTGCAATACAGAACAAGGTCTCTTTGGAGTCTCTTGCTTTCTGGAAATAAGTTGCAAATGTAGCAGACGGCTCCAGTTTGGAACTCGGAGCAGAGCCATTGAGGGCCTCATCCACGGTAGCAATACACTTGTCCCATTCTTCCATATAAAGATACACACGGCTCAGAATACCTAACGCTGTTTCTTTGCATGGATAGCCCGCATCACCGCGAGATTTGCCCATCAAATCGGCACCCTTACGGAGGTCCAGAACAATCTGGTCGTATACCTCACCTACCGAGTTACGCTTTGTAATAGATCCATCGCATGAAGTTCGCAATGGCACTCCGAGATTATCACGACCATGCGAATAAGGTTTTGCATACAATGTCACCATATGTAGATGCATCATGCCACGCATGAAGTATGCCTCGCCCAGCAACTGCTGGTTCTCCGGTTTGCTGGCATCCAATGTTTCAATAACTTGGTTGGTCATATAAATGATTTTATATCCCACCATCCATAGGGTACCTACATTCTTTAAACCATCATTCATTGTATAGGTAGTTGCCTCATACAGCGGGTCCGTCGTGTGAGCAGAAAGGCAGATGTTATCTGCCGGGAACTCCGTCAGTTGAAAATAATGACGCGCATAGCAGTTTCCGGATGCATAGCCCAAGAATTCCACTTCGTCTTTCAGTAGTGCATAGCAACCGTCCATAATATACTCTGCACCCTTCGAGTCTTGCAGCAATGCCTCGCTATTCAACTCATCAGAGGGGAAATAGTTGAGGTCGCAACTGCCCAAACCGAGCATCATTCCGAGTGCTACGGTTAAATATAATGCTTTTGTTTTCATAATCTTTCGTATATTAAAATTTTTACACATTACACTTTACATAGTACACATCAGAATGTTATTTCTATACCACCTTGGAAGGTACGTCCTACAGGATAGTTTTCTGAGTAGAAGCCGGCGAGATTGCCTGTACCGCCATCCATCCTGATTTCCGGATCCATGCCGGAGAACTTAGACGCTGTGAAGAGGTTGTCTGCCGAGAAATAGATGCGACACTTGGTCATGTGTGCTTTCTTGATTAGTTGAGCAGGGAAGTCGTAACCAACGGTCAAGTTCTTGAGACGGAAGTAAGAACCATCCTCCAGATAACGTGACGAAGGTTGGTTAGAACTCAAGTTTCCGCTCAGTTTTGCCTTTGGATGCGTTGCTCCGTTCGGATCCTCAGCCGTCCAACGTTTCCAACCAAGAGGAGAATTCTCAATGGAGAGCTGGTTGTACCCTAAATATGCACCATCGGCATCGTATTGCTGACGGGTATAGTTATAAATCATGTTGCCATACTGGAAATTACTATTCAAGTGTAGGAAGATACCGTTCCAACTAACGGTGGTATTCAGACCGCCGGTGAACAATGGAGTAGCGGTACCCACAGGATGAGCCAACGTAGCATTATAATCATTGGTTGTGGTCTTGTTGCCTGCGGCATCCAAGATATAGTTACCATCTTCATCTACGCAGTACCAGAGCGGGTCACCGTTTGCGGGATCTACACCTGCCCACTCTTTGATATACCAGGTATAGATGTCATGTCCTTCCATTACGCGTTGATTTACCGAATTTTCGCTCTGGTTGAATGCACCCTTATTCGGATCATCCTCGGTATGCGGCAGACTCGTTACGCGGTTTTGGTTGAAACCAATATTGAAGCCGATATCCCAACGCCATTTACCGATGTTGATTACGTTTGCATCAATGCTATACTCAATACCACGGTTGCGAACTGAACCTATGTTCTGCATTACCTCATAGAAACCGGTGGACGGAGCTACAGGCACGTTCAGCAACAGACCAGTATTATGCGTTTGATACAGGTCAATAGACATATTGATACGTTTGATGAACGAGATGTCGATACCGACAGCTGCCATGTTCGCGGTCTCCCAATGTAATACAGGGTTAGCCAAACGGCTCGGCATTGCGCCGACTTCACCTTCATACAGCAACGTTCCACCGCCACCGATAAGATTCGTGAACGTATATGTCGAAAGATATTTGTAGGCAGGGATATTGTTATTACCTGTGATACCATAGGAAGCACGCAGTTTCAGGAACGAAACGATGTCCTGACCTTTCATGAAGTCTTCATTCGATATCAACCAGCTGGCAGCCAAAGAAGGGAAGTGACCTACGCGATGGTTCGGAGCAAAGATAGAGCTCGCCTCTGCACGATAGGTAGCGGTGACGAAATAGCGCTTGTTCCAGTCATAGGAAGCTTGGATAAATGCAGCCCAACTTGCCCCAGGGATATCGTAACCGCCGATACCGTACATCGAACTTACGTTCAGCACGTCCATACCGTTCGGCATTTTGATACCCGATGCGCTGACATACTCCGTACGCCATAAGCCGTACTCAAAGCCCGCCATAGCGTTGAAAGAGTGCTTGTCCCATTGATAGCCGCCTTTCAGGATATTGGTGGTACCAAAACTCTTGCTCATACCAACACTCTTGCCTACATAACCGTCTTTGTAAGAAGTATCATACACACGTGGGTCAACATAGGAAGTAGAGAGGTAATGACCTGCTCCAAAGGTATTGGTTGTCGTAAAATGCAACCAATCTGTAAAATGTACACCGAGTTGGAGAACGCCTGAGAAGTCGAAATTATCTCCTTTGGAATAGTTGTATTCCGACGAATGTAACGAGTTCCATGTTTCCTGACTCCACCATTTTCCATTGTTATCAGGACGGGTACCGTTCTCTACGCGTACAAACTTGTTGGTGATATTACCATTCTCGTCATAAACGTACGGGCAATCCCAAGGCATCTTGCCATAAGCGTCTGCCATCATTGTCCATGTTGACGGATAATCAACAGTTGATTTCGCAAAATCAACTTTTATGTTCATATCCAGCCATTTGGCGATGTCGGCCTTCAATGATGCGTGGCCGCTTACCTTTTGCATACCGGTCTTGCGGAATGTACCTTTCTCACCGAAGTAATCAAGTGATACATAATAGGCTACTTTTTCCGAACCGCCGTGAACAGCTACGTTGTAGTTCTGAACAACACCGGTCTTAAAGAACTCGTTTTGCCAGTTCCAGTCCACCAATTCTTCAAAAGCAGGATAGGAAACACTGAAGGCAACGGGACTATACATAGACTTGTGGAAATTGTACAACTCCTCTGATTTCATCATTCGGAAGTTACCAAACAAGGCTTGCTTTGCACCGGCAGTAGCTTTGATATCCACATGCACCTTGTCGTGCTTTTTGCCGCTTTTTGTGGTAACAACAATTACACCACCGGCAGCTGCAGCACCATAGATACCGGTTGAGCCGGCGTCCTTCAATACGGAAATCGTCTCTACATCGTTCGGATTGAATGTCCCGCCCATCACACCATCGACCACGTAAACAGGCTCACTGCCTGCGGTGATAGAACCAGTACCGCGGATACGGATCTGTGCGGCATCACCAGGTTGACCACTTGTGTTGGAAACCGTCAAACCGGCTACTTTACCTTGTAGCATGTTTCCGATATCACTGGTGGTGACATCGGTTAACTGCTCGGCGCTTACTGTTGTAACGGCGGAACTCAACTCAGCTTTCTTCACTGCTGAATAACCGAGCGATACGACTTCTTGGAGTTGCTGTGCATCCGACTCCATGATGATCTGCATGTTCTCAATAGCACGCAGCTCAATAGTCTTGTAGCCGATGTACGACAACTGCAGCGTAGCCTTGTCGGGAACAGTCAGTTCGAAGTTTCCATCGAAATCTGTTACCGTACCTGTGGATGTACCCATAACGAGGACACTCACACCAATCATCGGTTCCGATGTGTCTGCATCGATCACCATACCTTTGACATTAATGTCGGCAAACGCCGCAGTAACGATCAACAGGCTGAAAAAGATTGTTTGTAATCGTTTCATGTTATTAATAATTTGGGTTAATTATGATTGTTAAATCACCTTTCAATTTTCAATTGTCACCTTTCAACTTTCGCTGTCACTTTCAGCAGGTAGTCCCGCGTGAAAGATACCTCTATCTTCGGATCCGAACCCTTCACCACAAACTCACGCGGTTCGTCGGCTGTATATTCAACAGCGATATACTCCTTCTCCGGATTCAAGCCGCGCAGCTCTATCGTGCCGCTATAGGTAGGAGCAGGAACAGATGCTGCATCCACATGCGCAGGATTCATGGCGCCTTCCGGGGCAATCGGATCGACATAGAACGCATAATAAAGTGCGCCGTTCTGACGGATTACATGACCTTCGGGATAATCGTAGCCCCAGGTATATAAATTAAGGTATTCCCCGCGAGCCAGGTTATGCTCCTTGTAGATCTTCATCCATTTGCGGAGAAGTGCCTCTTTCTCCGGCGTCAGCAGGAACGGGCCTTCACTCCAGTCGGGGTTATCTTTCGGCCACGTGAACTTGGTGCCGATCACAGAACCCGTACCGATCTGCGTAGCAAAATCGTTACCGCCATCCGTCAATTCGATGTGATCACCATAATAAGCCAGATTCGGCGCCAACGCAGCATATGCTTTGCGTTTCATACGTACCTGGCGCGAGGACATCGGGTCAGAAGCCACCGCCTGGTTGATTTGCGGGATGATCCAGTAGTTCACGGCGCAACCGCAGGGACAGATCTGAATAACCGCATCCGGTTTGTACTGACGCGCCTCCTTATAAATCTTCTCGTAATAGGTGTACATCTTTTCCGGGGCTTCCCATGCACTCTCCAGACCGGTGTTCTCGTTATAATCGGGCAGACAGCAGTTCAGGTGCTGACCATCAATCTTCAATCCGTCGAAATTCCACCTGCGCAGGAACATATTTAACAAGTCGCGCGTGTACGCGTCTGTAGCGGGATTGATGGGCGACAGATACCAACTGTCCCACCATGTGATGTACTCATGGGCCCATTCATCGGTCAACAGCAACATCTCGGGGTGCTCTTTCACCAGTTTGGTATCCGGATCGGCAGCCAACGGTGCCCACCATAGTTTGGCTTTCATACCGCGCTTGTGTACCTCGTCCGTGATATGACGCATATCGGCATCACCGCCGGGGAAATACTGGTTGGTATTCCAGTCGCCTTCAGCAATCTGATAACCGTCATCGATGTCCACCCAAGTGAAACCGAGATCCGCCACCTTGTCCAAGGTACCCAAAACCATGTTCATCTTGAAGGGACGTCCGTAACCCCACGCGCACCAAACGGGCTCAAAAGCCTCCGGTTCTGAAGGTTGCATCTCGATGCCGAGATTAGCTTGCATATAGTCGGAGAAAATACGGAGTGCATTGAAATAGTCACCTTCGTGGGTCAGACGGAAAGCGCGGAAGCACTGCAATGTGTCTCCTGTTTCCAGCATAACGGGTTCCGGCAGGTTATAATGAAGACGCGCCGACACTTTGTTGTCATAGCGTTTCCATTCGACCGGCATCGAGATCATACGGAGCACCGGCTCAAAGAGACCTATCGCTATACCGCCGTCACGTTGCCAGAGGTCGAGCACAGGAATACCGCCACCGTAGTCGGAGTTGTTCATACCGAGGTAGTTCTCTTTGGCGAATCCTTCGGTCACGGGCAATACCCAGTCCAAACGGGCATTGGAGGAGGTAGGTTGCAGTGACCAGACGACAGTGTCTTTCGCTGGCATCTCAAAGCGGCAGAGGTCATATGCCTTGACCGTGACAGGCTTGCCGAGATTGATGAAAGCGGTCTCGATCACTTCCAGTCCCGGCACACCTTCAACAGGCTTGACGGTCTGCTGTTTAACGATGTTGAAACCATCTTGCTTGAACGGAAACGAAGCCATCTCCGTCTCTGCGCAGTACAGACGCTCCGTATCCGGCTTGGACGAACAAGCCGTGCCGAACAGAGCCGCTGCTGCAAGAAGGATGTAAAGTGACTTTTTCATGGTTTATTTGTATTGTGTGAGTATTCTCTCTGCGTTGTCGTGGTAGATCTTCTTCAGCACTTCGTCAGGAAGATTGAATCCGGAGAGCGCCCAATGATAGGCAAACTCGGGGCAGTAGAAATGCTCGTCGTTGGTCTCCAGAACACGGAAAATAGTCCGATACATCTCGGGATCCATGCCGTTGTCGGTACCAAAGAGCACGCGGTCCTGATATTTGATGAGGAACTCACGTGTAGCACGCGGCGTGTGAGCGGACTCGGCTACGCGGGCTGAGATATCAACATACATATTCGGATACTTGTCCAGCAACGCACCCAAACGCGGCCAATCGTGACTCATATTCAGGTAATGGCAGGCAATGAAAATGGTGTTCGGGTTCTCGCGAACGGCGTTCTCGAAAGTCTCCATCAGTTTGTTATAACCGTAGCAGTTGGTAGTATCCACATGCCAATACACAGCGTTCAACATTCCGTCGTTCGTCTCGTCCATCGGCAGGTACATCCAGTACGGCTCTGCAATATGGATACTGATCGGCATCTTCAACTCAGCGCATTTCGCAATAAGCGGTTTGATGCGCGGGTCATCAATATGAATATCCTTGCCGTCACCGGGACGTGCATAGGTATCACCCTCACCTTTGTCACCCAACTCTCCAACGCCTACAGCGCCAAGTTCGTTATGATAACGCTCGAGCAGCTGGCAGGCTTTCTCAATTCCTTCCGGCGACATGTCGGTGTAGTCAAAGCAGCACCAGAAGCGGAAATGGTCCTTGTACGGTGCATAGAGCTCTACGTACTCCTCAAAGGGACGACCAATCCAGGAACAGTGCATCACCGCCGTGTTGAGCACACCCACCTCGTCCATCGTCTTGGCCCACTGCGCTACCTCCTCAATATTGGCAGCATAGTCATGGGCGTGCATATCGATAATATCGAATTTCGCACGCTCTACACGGGTCACGGGAATATTATTCACTACAATGGGATTGAAATCCTTCAGCAACACCTTATCTACCGGAGATCCGGCTTGCTCGGGTTGCGAACTGCAGGCTGCCAAAAGGGCAACGGATGCAATCAAAAAGAGAACTTTTTTCATGGCTTTTCGCATATGTATTCAAAATCGGGTGCAAAGTTACTACTTTTTTTTGATATATCAAAACAATTTTTATATGTTTTACAACACATTTTTTGGCGTTTTGCTAAGTAAAGTGCACAATTTCAGTATTTTACGCACAAAAAGAGGGGTTTCGAAAGGTTTCGAAAATATATAACGAAACTTTTTTTATTTGCATATGTCGAAAAAAAATACTAATTTTGCACCGCAAATCGACAAATCTTAAATCGTCAAATCGTAACTCATATCATGGATACTTCATCAGCAAAAGAGCGCCGGGCATTGATTATGCGTCTGCTGGAGCAGAATGCCGAAGTGCGCGTGACGGACCTGAGTCGTGATACCGGCATTTCGGAAGTGACGATTCGTAAGGACCTGACTATTCTCGAGAACCGGCATCTGCTGGTCCGGACGCGCGGAGGAGCTATGCGCAGACCCGTCGAGAATCAGAACGAGGACACGACGATTGCCAAGAAGCAGCTCTTCAACTTCAAGGAGAAAGAGCGCATCGGAGCCGAAGCGGCGCGGATGATCAAAGACGGTGATTTCATTATGCTCGATTCCGGCACAACCACACTCGAAGTAGCACGCCATTTAGGGAGGTTTCATGACCTGCACATCGTGACCAACGCGATGAACATAGCCACCGAACTGATGACCTACAAGCGTTTCGAAGTGGTGCTCTTGGGCGGCAATGTACGCGTCAACAGTCATTCAACGGTAGGCCCGTTAGCGCTGTCCGTGTTGCGCAATTTCCGTGGATACAAACTCTTCCTGGGCGTCGATTCGTTCTCCGTGGAGAATGGTGTGTCCACGCCCAGCCTGGAGGAGGCGCTGCTGAACCAGCTGATGATTCAACAGGCAGACAAAGTGATAGCCGTGTTCGACTCGTCCAAATTCAACAAGCGCAGTTATGTGCATATAGCGGACGCGGAGCAGCTCGACTGTATCATCACCGACAGCGCTATTCCGCCGGGCATGACCTCCAAACTCAAATCAGCAGGTATCGAAGTAAGGATAGTATGAAAAAAGAGCCGCGTGGCTCTTTTTTCTTTGCTATCGTCGACTATCGACTATTGCACCAGCTTGCCCGTAGCATCAAAGATGCGACCGTTACGAAGGATATAGAGGTGTCCGTTGCGGATGAACTTCTGGCCTTCTTTCGGATCGGCAGGTACATAATCGAAACCGTTGGGTTTGGAGTGCGGTTTGGTACGCTTTACCTGCATGGTGTTGATCAGTTTGGTCGTACCGTTCTTGGCAGCCGTATACGAGTTGAGCTCAATAGCGTCTTCCTTAACGGTGAACTTGGTGAAACTCGGTGCTCCCGGTTGGCCGAACATGCCGGTAAAGAGGTCGAAGTAGTTGTCCACTTTATGCTTGTCGTAGTTTTGCTCCATCTTCGAACGGCTATAGGGGTCATAGCGTTTGCGCCCGCAAGTAGCTCCGATGAAATAGAGCGTACCGTCGTCGGTCGTGAACGTACCACCTGTATATCCGGTCATATTCTGCGTGCCACCTGCTGCACCCTTCGTCACATCAGCCACAGCGCCTTCCACAACCGTCCGTGTATCCGGATTAACCGGACCAATCACCTCGTAGCAGTGGTCGTGTCCCTGGATCGCCAAGTCAATCTCACACTCTTTGAGGATAGGCAGCATGATCTCGCGGAACATAGGCGTCTCGGAGTCTACTGAGTGACCGGAACCGGAGAAGATATTCTTATGCGAAAGAGTGATGCGGTACTTCGTATCCGGGTGCGCAGCGCATTGCTCAAGGAACCAATTGCGCACATCATTCGACAGGTAAGTGGAGCGCATCGCCGTCTCACTGGAGCCGGAAGCACGCCACCAGTCTTGCAACGAATATACGAGGAAGAGCACATCACCATAAACGAACGAATAGGTGATACCTTCGAACTGCGGTTTGGTCTTGGCCACCGCATTGAAATGGCTGTCCGTATTGAAGTGGTAGTTATAGTTGAGCAGCGGGCTGTCATCGTGGTTACCGTCCGTCGGTACAATAGGCATCTGCATGATGACCGGATTGATCGACTCTTCGAACCAACGCTCCCACTCCCACTCGGAGTTGTTTTCCGTACCTGTTTCCACAAAGTCTCCCGGGAAAAGACAGAACTTAGCCTCCGGCACGGTAGCCGCTGCAGCCTCAGCACACCAACGCGCGTTCTCCACATATTCGGCGTCCATAATATGACTATCCGTCAAATATAGGAACGAGAACTCCTTCTGGTCGGCATCCTCGGTGCGGAAATGTCCGATAGGACTCCAGTGCCCCTCATATCCTACACGCCAGGAGTACTCAGTGCCCGGCGTGAGGTCCTCAGCAATAGCCTTATGGCTGACGTATTGGAAGGAGGTCTTAGGATCCATACCGGTGGCTTTGATCAGTCCGGAAGTGGAAACAGCATAACGGAGAGGGATAGTGGTCGTGGCCGTAGCGTTGAGCGTGAAAGCGTCACCGCCTCCAAAGTCCTCAGGCTTAGCGTTTGCCTTCGGCACGATCTGCACAACGCCGTCTTCGATGCCTTCGTTGGTGAACCAGTTGAACGCCATACGCGTCTTGGGGTCACCGTTGATGTTCGCCACCATGTTATACGGTTCCTCTTTATTTACCAATTGTGCAGCCGCCGCGTTCATGGCCTCTATCTTCTCGGCGATAGAAGCCACCTCCTCTTCGGAAGCGGAGAGACTGTCGATACGGGCGGCCTCTTTGGCTACCCAGAACGGGGTGAATGAAGGCACGGTGTAGTCCTCCGGCTTGTACAGTTCATCGGCTGCAAGCACTTCGTCCGGATATTTAACCGGTGGAACAGGGATGATGTACACAATCGCGCTGGCTGTGAATCCTCCGTCCACAGTGGTCACACGCACCACCGTTTCGCCTATCTCTACACCCGTGATGGCTCCGTTCTCATCCACGGTAGCTATACTCGGGTCATCAATCGACCATGTGAGACGTTTGTTCGTGGCGTTAGCCGGCGAGACGATCGCCGTCACGCCGCCTGTCTGGCCTTGAATGATAGAAACGGACTCTTCGTAAATCTCTACGCCGGTAACAGCCACCTGCTGTGCATTGGGATCGTACTCATAGGCACCTACGTCCACGCCGACACCGATAGGCCGTTTCATACCGAGGATATCCGTCTCGGGTGCTTTGTCTGCGCGACCTTTATCGATAAGCGGAGAAGTGGAGAGCAGCGAGAAGTCCGCCGCCTGCATAGCTGCTATCTCACCGGCATTGGTCGGGATTCCGACAAACGTAGTAGGATTGCAGAAATGCGGACCATTGGCGTCCATGTTGTTGCGGCCCATCGTGATAGAAGCAAACGACACGCCGTCAAAACCTTCATCGGCATAGTTATGACTCGAGCCGTTACTCGCAGCGCTGATGAAGTTAGCAGGATCGGCATCTCCTTCATCATCACGGTTGCCCCAGAAAATGGAGTTATACACCTCGTCCGATGAGTGAATACCTGCATACTGAATACCCTGGTTATTAACCACGGTGCAGTTATACACCTTACCGCCAACCTCATTGTAGATACCGGCCGAACCGGGCCAGCCGTCCACATTACAGGTGTTGTTATAAATGACGCAATTGGTCACAGCACATCCGGCTTTGTGGAGACGAATAGCGGCGTACTTGCCTGTACATCCGCGAACAATACAGTTCTCCATCACCGCATTAGCATAGAGGTAAGCACCGCCTCCGCTGCTGGTTGCCTGGCAGAGCTCGATGGTCGTATTACGTATCACAGCGGGTGTCTCTGCTTTGGAAGCTTCTGCATAGACGCCGCCACCGCCGGAGCCCTTACAGTTACGGATAATACAGCGGTCGAGGATGACGTTTCCGCGGATGAACGCACCACCACCTTCGCCTCCGTATTCGGAGTTCTGAATGATCAGTCCTTCTACATACGTCGGCGTCTCGCAGTCGTTGTCATACTTGACGAGCAGGTACTTACCCAGTCCCGTTCCGTCGAGAATGGACTTATTGGCCTCGATGTCACGCTGTCCTGTAGCGGCATCGTATCCACCGCGAATCTGTACACCGTCTTTGATGGACACACTCTCGTTGTAAGTACCGGCAGCCACCCACACCTCGTCGCCTGCCGACGAAGCACTAACGGCTGATTTTACGCTGGCTAAGGCTGTAGCCCAACTGCTACCATCGTTACTGTTGTCGCCCGCAGGACTGACGTAACGGATAGTAGCTGACGCGCACAGAACAGCTGTGCAGAACGTCAAGAATAGTAAAAATCGTTTCATGTTGTATTGGATTAATGATTAGTATTGGGTTATTTACATCACCACTTCCTGTCCAAGGGCATTGAACGTGCGACCGTCTTTGCGGATGAACAGTTGTCCGTCACGGATGAACTTCTCACCCTCCATGATAGCCTTCGGTGTGATCACGCCCTCGCGCACGTCCGTAACCGTATGTTCCCTATTGCGCACGATACGCATCGTATTAAGCAGCGATACATTGCCTTCGTCATCATCGGCGGTATAGGAGTTGAACTCCAGGCAGTCCTCTTTGACGGTGATCTTGGTGAAAGTCGGCGCCTCCGGTTGGCCGAACATGCCGGTGAAGAGGTCGAAGTAGTTCTTCACGTTATGGTGCTTGTTGTCAAACAAGATTGAAAGGTCGTCCGTATAGTCATTCTCCATCCGCTCGCGGCTGTGCGGATAATAGCGTTTGTGACCGCAGGTAGCGCCGATGAAATAGAACGTACCGTCGTCTGTGCAATAGGTACCACCCTTATAACCGGTGCGGTTCTTGTTGTTGTCAACGGGCACTTCTTCACGGTCGGAGATAGCATCCAGTATAGGGGTGCAGTCATCAGGATTAACCGGACCAATCACCTCATACGTATGGTCGTGGCCTTGCAGCGCCACATCGATCTCACATTCTTTCATGGTCGGCAACATACAAGCGCGGAACAAAGGCGGCTCTTCGTCCACCGAGTGATCCGATCCCGAGAAGAGATTGAAGTGCGCCAACGATACACGGAACTTGGTATCCGGGTTGTCATGGCACTGCTTGCGGAACCAATAGCTGACATGATCGGTCAGATAAACCGACCACGTTCTGTATTTCTGGTCATACGACTCACGCCAGAAATCCTGCATCGAGAAGACGAGGAACAGCACATCGCCATACACGAAACTATAGGTGATACCTTCAAACTGCGGTTTGTCGGTAATTGCCATATTGAAGTAGTTATCCGTATTGAAATGGTAGGTGTAGTTGATGTTCGGGCTGTCGTCGTGGTTGCCGTCTGTCGGTACCATCGGCATCGCCTTGATCACCGGTTCCATACTCTCTTCAAACCAACGCTCCCACTCCCACTCGGAGTTATTGGCATCACCGTCTTCCACAAAGTCACCCGGGAAGCAGCAGAAACGGGCATCCGGCACTGTCTTCACTGCTGCCAACGCGCAACGACGTGCCTCATCAATGTACTGACGGTTCATGATATGACTATCACTCATCAGCAGGAATGAGTACTCACCTTGGTTCTCATCCTCCGTACGGAAATGCGCGATGTCGCTCCAGTGACCGGCATAACCTACACGCCAGCTGTACGCCGTACCCGGAGTCAGGTCATCTGCCAAAGCCTTGTGGCTCACGTATTTATACCGTACACTGCCTTTGATGCCCGACGCATTAACCGCATAGGAACATTTACCGGTATAACGCATTACCTTGGTGGTGGTCGGCGTAGCAGGGTACGTAAACACACAATCGCAGGTCTCAAAATCCTCAGCGGTAGCGTTCTCAGCCGGGATCAACTGTACCACGCCATCCGTCACGCCTTCGTTCGTGAACCAGCAGAAACCCATACGCGTCTTCGGGTCACCATTGATGGTAGCCACCATGTTGTACGGTTGCTCTTTGACTTGCAGTGCCGCTACTTTGTCCACCAACGCCTGCAGGTTAGCTTGAGACTGGTTTTTCTTGGCAGCCTCTTTGGCAATTAAAAACTCCGTGTACGATGGAACGGTGTAGTCCGCCGCTTCGTACAACGTGTCGGCCATCACTGCGGCCGGGTCCAGATCATTCGTGGCGGCATAGATGCCCATAGACATGAAGCCGACCAGAAACAAGAGATAGATTTTTTTCATCAGTGTATTATTTTTAGGGTGTTAAACAATTCCGTTTTGCCGTCAGGCAGTACCTTGAACGATTCGAGCAACAGGTGGTCTTTCTTCACTGTCACTCGTGTGTAACTGGGTGCTCCGGGTTGCCCGAACATACCGGTAAAGAGGTCGAAGTAGTTCTCCACTTGGTGTATATGCTTCGAAGCATCCATCTCTTCGCGTGTCAGCGGGGTGTAACGCTTGGCACCGCAGGTCGCGCCGATGAAATAGAGCGTGGCGTCCTTCACATTGTATGTACCGTCTTTCTTGCCGGTGATGTTACTCAGACCGGTCACAGGTACTGACTGCTGGTCGCTGATGGCCGACAGTACCGGCCGGCGTGTATCCGGATCGACGGGACCTATCACTTCGTACGTATGATCGTGGCCTTGCAAAATAAGATCCATCTTGCATTCTTTCATCACCGGAAGCAGCGTAGCCCGCAACAACGGTGTCTCTCTGTCACGCTGATGATCAGAACCCGAGAAGAGGTTCTTATGCACCAGACCAACGCGCCATCGGGCCTCCGGATGCGCCTTCACCTGCCGTTTGAACCAACCGCCCAAATCACGCTCCAAGTACTCGGATGTCAGGTCCTCATAACTGTACTCACCGCGCCAGAAGTCCTGCTCCGAGAAAGCGATGAGGTGCAAGTCACCATAGGTGAAACTATAATTGATACCTGCGAACTGAGGCCGCACTTGCGTCTGCAGGTTAAACGATGTGTCGGTATTGAAATGGTAGTCGTAGTTCAAAAGCGGGCTGTCGTCATGGTTGCCGTCGGTCGGCACTAATGGCATCTGCCGCAACACCGGTCGGATAGCTTCCTCGCACCAGCGCTCCCACTCCCACTCACTGTTGTTGTCTGTGCCCGTATCCACAAAATCACCCGGGAACACACAGAAACGCGCGCTCTTCTCGTTTTTCGCTACAGCCTCAGCGCACAGACGGGCTGCATCGATATATTCCCTGTTTTGTATATGACTATCTGTCATATAAATAAATGAAAACTCCCCTTGCTTGGCATCGGCAGTACGGAAATGTCCCGGTTCGCTCCAATGGTCCTTGTAACCCACGCGATAGGTGTACTCCGTACCGGCTTTGAGGTTCTCCGCCAAGGCCTTGTGACTCACATAGCGGAACGCCGTGTTCTTGTCTATTTTCGCCGCTTTGAGGATACCTGAACTCGATATCGCATAATGAAGCGGTACCGTGGTCGTCGCCGTAGCCGAAACGGTGATCAGGTCTTTCGCTTTGTCGAAATCTCTCGCCGACGCATTGCGTTTGGGCACGATCTGGACCACGCCCTGCTCCACACCTTCGTTGGTAAACCAGCAGAACGCCATCCGGCTTTTCGGGTCACCGTTGATGGTGGCCACCAGGCAGTACGGATCTTCCTTCGGCTGCAACGGAGCCTTGCTGTCCAGAAGGTGGGCGATGAACGACGGAACGGTATAATCGACTTTTTCGTACAGGATATAGTCCGACGGTTTGTCTTCTTTCCGAGCCGGAGGCATCGATGCGATACGATGCGTAGCCGGACCGGTAGTATAGTCGGCCACCAAGATGATAGCCTCTTCGGCTGCCGTCATCGGCACACCGGCAAACGTAGCGGGGTCACGGAAATGCGGTCCGTCGGCTGCTTCGTTGTCCGTCGAAAGCCACGGTTTCTCAAAGAAATGGTCCTCAAACCCTTCGTCGGCACGACTCGTTCCGGATATACTCTCGTCCGAGACATAGTTACACGGATCGACGAAACCGTACTCATTGCGGTTACCCCACATCGTACAGTCATACACCGAACTCTCCGAATGGATACCTCCATAACGGTCTCCGTAGTTATTGGCGATGACGCACCGACGCAGGATTCCGTCGAAGTTCGCCACGCCGCCGGCATCAGGCCAGTCGTGACCCGTAGCGGTACAGTTATGAATGAGACAGTCTTCGAGCACGGCCCCTAAAGCAGACGCTTCGGGCAAGTCACCTTTGATGAGCACACCGCCGCATTGCAATCCGCTACATCCGCGTACTACACAATGCCGCATCTCCACCTTGCCGCGCAGCCACGCACCGCCGCCACGATCGTCATGACGCGCGTTCTGTAAGGTCAGTCCTTCCACTAAGGTCGGCAACACACAGTCGGCGTCACAACTGATGAGACGTTGCCCCAAACCCTGTCCGTCAAGAATGACTTCACGTCTTCCGATAATCGCCACGCCGTCTTTGAGCACCACCGCCTCACGATAGGTGCCGGCTTCGAGGAACAAAGTGTCTCCGGCCTGACAACGGTCAATAGCCTGCTGCAACTTTATCGTCCCGTCCGAACGAACACTCCACGCAGCAGCTGACGCATTAAGCGCCAGCGCTGCGAAGAATAATATGGCTAAATGTCTAAATGACACCATAAATCGTACATCGTAAATCGTACTTCGTACATGGATTTAGCTCCACCCAAACCGCTCTCTACCAATCCGCTCCACGTCTTCACGACAAGTGAACGCAGTGGTACCGCCGGCTGCGGTGGTGTTCACAGCGCCGGTCATATTGCCGTACTGCTGACATTTGTCGAGCGGATCGCCGGCTGCAAAACGGGTGAGGAAACCGGAATTGAAACTGTCACCGGCGCCGATACAATCGACCACATTCTTGTTGAGCAAGGCCTCCTGTTTGCGGTCGGGCTGACCTTTGCGAACAAGAATACTGCCCTTACTGCCGCACTTGATGACCGCCGCATTGGTGTACGGACGGATCTTCTCGATCGCCTCGTCCAGAGTCTCGCTGCGGGTCAGGAACTTGAGCTCGGTCTCGTTCGGCATAAAGACGCTCACCAACGGCAACACGGCTTTGTAGTCGAGGTCCCATTTCTCGGCGGGATCCCACTGGCTGTCCAGCGAAGTGGTCACGCCGTTTGCCTTGCAAAGCTCGAGAATCTTCATCAGATCGCGTTTCACACCGCTCTGCATATAGATCGACGAAATATGGATGTGCTTCGCCTGTTTGAACACTTCGGGATCGATGTCGTCCAGCGACATATAATCCATCGCGCCTTGGTAAGTCAAGTTCGCACGGTCCTCGTCGTAACTCATACAAATGGTCGCACCGGTCGCGTACTTGTTCTGACGGATGAGGAAGCGCGTGTCCACACCTTTCGCTTGCAGACTCGACTCGACCAAATCGCCGAAACTGTCATCGCCTATCATGCCGCAGAAAGCCACCTTCGCACCCAAAGCCGCAGCGTTAGCCGCAAAAATAGCGGTCGAGCTGCCCAATGTGAGCGTCATCTGTTTGGCAAACTTCTCTTTGCCGATTTCCGGCTCGCCTTCTATCTGATTCAAA
>JAEEGL015212689.1_pt1 | contig 20636 bp, 14 predicted proteins | sample 9134231 | NCBI WGS metagenome assembly JAEEGL01 (sample SAMN16246548, study PRJNA631951) | gut metagenome | biome: gut microbiome; feature: rumen; material: fiber-attached | host: Bos | place: Iran: Karaj | collected 2018-10
TCTTCATCATTGATGGAAAGATACATGCTTTCGCGATGAAAATAGCGTTCAAAATCAAACAGTTCTCTTGTATAAGTAAATTCTTCTGTTTCTTTAGCGATCAGTTTTCCTTTAGAACTGAAGTACTGTATGATGCACTCACTGTTTTTATACACATTTCTTTCATCATCGCTGAAGAAGATAACGTGAATATCAGGGTTCGTAAACTGAAAATCGCTTTTTTCCAGCATGAAAAGGATCAGCGGTTTGCCCAGATGAAGGCGATCGAGTTCCTGCAGCTGTTCATGTGTATTGAGCGTTAGTCTTTTTCGATCGTAAAAAAGATGCGGGATCGAAAGCAGCATCTCATCGATCTGATTACTGAATATCGCAATATACAGATCATCAGAATGATGTTTGTATGACAGTTCCAGCAGAAAGCGTTTAAAAAAATATTGTCTCTCAGCTGCTTTGGAAACGATGCTCAGGCGGCTGTATTTTTTCAGATCCAGATGAAAAGGATAATTGCTGATTCTGGAAAGACGACGGGATATTTTTGAAAGATGTTTTTCAATGACTTCTATATCACAGTGATGATCAAAAGGTATTTCTATTTCGATCCTGCCCAAAGACAGGGTCAGAAAGTCTTCATCCTGAGTGTGAAGATAAAAAGGATCATCATTGAGATTGTCCAGTGAAAAGTAACTGCGTTCATGATCAGCAAGGTATTCCCTGATTCTTGTTTCCAGCATCTTCTCATATTCATCCAGATAGGCAAGATAATCATCTATTCCTTTCTGCTTTTCCTTGCGATATGATACTTTTTCTTTGTGATTGAACAGCAAGGGCAGAAAAACGCCGGTAATAAACATAGCTAAAGGTGATAAGAGATAGACCAGTGAATAAAGTACTCCGCGATCATAATTGTATGAAGTGTAGAAACTGATGAAAGAAGTTGCCATGACTGTAAATGACATGATCATGTTGGGAAGGATCACTTTCATCATATCCTTGTCACTTGAATCCTTTGGTGCCTCATATTCCGTCAATTCTTCAATTGCCAGCTGTTTAAAAGCCGGATTGATCCTCTCATATAAAGGATTTATCTGATAGGAATAGGAAAGAAGCTGTTCACTGATTTCCAGCGGTCTCATCCCGATCTCAGCCTTGAAGCTGTTGATGAAAAGAAAATCTTCATAATAGATGATCTTCAGACCAAGATATTCGATCACATCGGCAGGTTTTAAAGGAAAACCATTGTATTCCTTGTCATTTACCGAAAGCTCAAAATTACTGGTGATAACGCCATTTTTTATATAGAAATAATTCTCTTTCAGATACGGATCCTTGTCATTGATACTGGCTTTTTCGGAAGCAGCAACGATCAGATCGTGATTAACATAAAAGCTGAAATCATCGATGCCCCGATCGCTGTCATAGACAAAGACTTCGAGCGGATAGTAGTTTTCATTGCTGTGAATCTGATAGCTGGAATATTCAAGGCGTCTGACTTTTGTACCGTCAGCGAAACTGAAACCTTTATCTAAACTTAAGAAATAGATACCGCTGTTCAGATAGAAACGGATGCCTTTATAAACAAAGTCTTCATCGTCAAGCCTCTTTTTGATCAGCTGACGCCGGTCTTTGATTATGACAAACATCAGCCGGTACTCACCAGAATATTCACATAGGCTTTATATTTGCCATCGCTTGTCGAAACACAAATTTTGACAGATCCCGGTTTTATTGCCTTGATCTGTCCAGCAGATACAGTAGCAATACCGGCATCTTCACTGCTGTAGATAAGATCAGAAAGCTTATATCCTTCCGGCAGGGCCTTGACAGCAATTGAATACGTCTCATTTTCTTTTAAAACTTCCGCATAAGAATCCAGAACAATACGCGTAGATGTGACCTGTTCCATTGTCATAATGCCCTTGCGGTCTTTACGGGTACAGCGTTTTACAAAATGTCCATCCTCAATGTGATGCAGATTGCCGAAAACCTGATCGTCATCATCCATGATATGGAAAGTTCTGGAAAAACCCAGCTTAGCCATCTTGGTTTTCGATGTATTGATAATAAGATCCATCATCCAGTAAAAAGAAACATCACCGCATACTTTGACATCAGAATTGCCTTTTGACACCTCTTCCAGCGTCGAATAAGCAATATCTGAAGCTTCCGAAGACATATTTCCTTCATCATCGTAAAGATGCATGGTAGCCTTTAAAACGCCTCTTAAACCGCCATCGAGTTCAACATCCGCTAGATCAAAAGAAGCTGCTTCAAGCCCCAGATTGATCCCGGCTGCTGCTTTAGCAGAACCCTGCAGGATCGTATCATAATCGTGCGAATTCTCATTGATGAATCTGATATGATCATCTCTGGTCTCAAAGCCCAGTGAATGTGTATTATACAGATCGATCTCTGCTTTGCCGGATGTATAGAGTTTGATCAGGACATCAAGATCCAGAAAAGCCGTAGGAATCTCCGGGATCGGCGTTCTGATCCGGCAGATGCGCAAAGAAGCTTCAACCTGATCTTTAGCCGGCTGGATCATCGATTTTACGAGATTTCTGAAAGTTGAAGAATCAAGATCAGAAAATTTAAGATGATAATTGCCATACTTTCCCGTCGAACAGCCGATCTTTTCTGTTGAATTGAATTTGATATTGAAAAAACAGTTTTTGAGGTCATTTTCCTCATAAGTCCATTTAAAGGATGGTTTAATGTTGTTGATACTGAGATCGCCATAAACATTCATACCGTTGACATCCTTGGAAAGATGTATATCGATTCCCGAACGATTGAGTGTATATGAGATCCTGAATCCATCAGTGTTAAAGACATGATTATTGCTGCTGGAAAGAAGCCTGAATTTCTCGTTTGAATAAGCTGTATTGGATTCTTCTTCGCCATAGGAAGTCACCTCAGCATCGGTAAAATCGATCTCATAGGTATCACTTATATCCAGATAGGAAAAGACTTCTTCAAACTCAGCATCGCGATAGCGGATATTATCTTCATCGCTGCCCGTGATGATATAATAACGCCCGTCTTTCAGCAGCAGATCACCCTTAGACAGCTCGTCGAATTCGTTTTTAGGTTCCTGTACATACATCGCCGTGACATCAGGTTCAAAAGTCCGGTTATTCATTTTATTGACTGCCTTGTGAATGACTTCTTTAGCCTCTTCTGCGCTTATAGTCTTTTTCTTTTTATATTCTTCGGGAATATATTCATCGGTATTTTCTTCACCAAGCAGATTTTTAACTGTCTTAGACAGATAGTCATAATTCAATGGTTTTTCATAAGAAGATTCATCTTCTTCATCGATGATCTCCCATTCTTTCAGATCTTCAAGATCTTCTTCAAAATCACCACTGATTCCTATGCCGCTTATATAAGAAAGGTCATCGAGATAATCTTTGACCTTATAAGGTTCAGCTGTTTCTGCTTTGCAGGAAACACAGGTAACTAACATTATTATTCCCGCAAAGCAGAGCATACTTTTTCTAATTGAAGCTTGAAGCATTGGCTACGATCGTTGATTCAAGAGAATCGTAGTCGGAAACAGTTGAATCAAGGAATCGGGCATAGGATTCGATAACCTCTGATTCATCAATAAAACGCGTCGCAAAACGCTGAAAGCGTGACAGCAGCATCTCCTGACCATCAGATTCCCAGATACTGTTCAGTTCATTCATCGTCTTGGATACAAAACTCAGTATCTCATCAAGATTTGAATTGTAGTTTCTGATCTGAGATGCTGTTTCACTTACTTCGGGTAGTGTAATTCTAATATTGTCCATTTAACCTCCTTACACTGTTCTCAAGTGATTGGCACGGCTGTAGATCTCATCCTGTGTTTCACGATAAGCTCGCGCTGAATTACGCAGGAAATCCGCATACTGCCGCATGATCATCGAAATCTGTCTGAGATCGTCTTCAAAACTTTTGATCTGATTGGTAAAAGCCGTATTATCTTTGCCTTGCCAGGACGCTGACATCTTATCTACTTCGACATAGATCGCCTGATAAGTGCGATCGTATTCGCGATTGGCTTCTTCGATCCTGGATGCCGTGCTTTCCAATCTCTCCGGTTCAACCATTATTGATCTCATATTTTTACCTCCTTCATATCTTTATTGCCAGAAAAAGGTCGTAATCCTAAAATGACCATAAAAAAACAGGATTTTTCATCCTGTTTTGTTGATATACTGTTCAATAAAATACAATCTGACTGTATGATCAGAGCATTGAAATAATGTCCCTGAAGTTCAGCTGACCGTCTTTAAAGGTTTTTGATCTGATAACGGATATAATGTGAGACTTCTTTGCCTTTTCTGATTACCGGTGAAAGATAATGATCTCCATAATTGATCCCGTTAGGATAGAATTGAGCTTCCAGAGCTATGCCATCGTACTTGCCATATGCTGTTCCGGTTTTGCTGGTATCAGTGGAAAGGTAGTACGCTGTATAGACATGCATATCCGGAAGATCAGAATAGATGTTCAGCTGCAGCTTATCATTCTTCAGCTCACACATCAGTTTATCATCCATATTTTCCCAAACATAATTGTTATCAATGTTGATGATATCCTTGAAATGATCTTTGATCCTTGAGAAAGAACTGAAATCATAGGGTGTGCCTTCTGTTTTTCTGGTCTCGTCAAGTGTCAGACCATACTGATCCGTCGGAGAGTAAACATCGGCAGTCATATGCAGATAATGATCAAGGATATTTTCGTCCCCCAGATTGAAATAGGAATGATTTGTCATATTGAAGATCGTATCCTGGTCACTTAGGCCGGAAAAGACTTCCGTAATTGTATCTGCTTCCAGACGATAAGTAACAGTGACCTTCAGATTGCCAGGAAAGCCTTCCTCAAGATCTTTAGACAGGTAGGAAAGTACCAATGTATCAGCATTTAGAGATTCCAGTTTCCAGGTCTTAAAGGCAAAGCCATTGTCACCGCCGCCATGCAGCTGATTCATATTGTCGTTGACACTTAATTTATATTTCTTCCCGTTCAAGACAAACTCAGCGTTGCCGATCCGATTGGAGTTTCGGCCGATCGTTGCCCCGATATTATTACCGGAATTGCGGATATAATCTTCATCCGTGTCAAAACCAAGCACGACATCGATACCGCTTTTTTTATCGATCAGACGAGTGAGTGTAGCACCCAGATCACTGATTTCGGCTTTCAGAAATTCGTTTTCAATCGTATATCTCATATGATCCCCTTTTAATTCAGACGTTTGACCGTTGAGCCTTCCAGCATCTGACCGCTGATGATGACATGCTCAGGTGGAAGTTCCGGCTGATTGATCATCTGCAGCAGTTTACGCACAGCCATCGAACCTAAAGCTTCCGTATCCTGTTCATAAGTCGTAACATTCATGATCTTAGCCATATTGATGCCATCATAGCCGACAGCCGAGACATCATTCGGCACATTCATGCCGCGCGCATTGATCGCTTCCAGACCGCCGATATAAGAATAATCATCAGGGAAGATGATCAGCGTTGGCGGATCCTTCAGATCTAGCAGCGCAGCCGTCTTATCCCGACAGTCCTTGATGTCATGATAAGATCCTTTAACCAGATATTCATTCGGAACATCTATATCAAGCAAACGGCATGTTCTCATGAAGCTGCTTACACGATTATTCGTAACATCTGTCGAATCGCCAAAGATATAGGCAATCTTTCTATGTCCCATACTATAAGCATAGCGGACAATGTCTTCCATACCCTGGTTATTATCCGAAAGTACCGCGGCACAATTGCCAATGACATAATCGATAGTCACGACCGGGATCTTTGAAGAGCACAGTTCGATGATCTCAGGATCCTTGAAATCGGCGGTCATGATCACGATGCCATCAAGCAGGCGGTATTCAACATGCCTTAAATATGTGGTCTTCTTGCCGGCGATCGCATGATTGATAAAGGTTATATCATAGCCATATTTCTCTGCTTCTCTCTGGAAACTCTCTAAGATCATGGAGAAATATTCATGTGACAGTCCGGCTCTATCGTCCGCAAAAAGAATACCCAGATTATAGGTACGCTTTGTCTTCAAAGCTCTGGCTGAAACATTAGTCGTATAGCCCATCTTTCTGGCGACTTTGCGGATCTTTTCCTTGGTCGCTTCAGAGATGTCCGACTGATCGTTCAAAGCTTTTGAGACAGTGGCAACTGAGACGTTGCATTTTTTAGCGATATCTTTAATAGAGACCATATTTTTTTACAGTAATTTAATCAGTTCATCCCTTACTGAATCGTAATGTTTACCAATCAGACCAAAATCCATTTCCTTATAAGTCCAGGCTGCCCGGCCGATATTATATTTTTCAAATACTTTATTGATGCAGCGATACCATTTCAGTGTATCTTCAGGTTCAGCGAGATCGATGACACCATATTCACCACAGTAAATGGCAACATTTCGCTCTTCGCAGACTTTCAAGGCATCAGTGAAGATCATTTCAAAGAATTTCTCATCAATGACATCCTCGCTTTCCGGGAGATTATACATATAGCGTTCACCGATCTTTTTCGTATTTTCACGATAAACACTGTACGGTTCCTCAAATTTCATCCTGAAAGATGTATCCATCGTCGGAATCCAATAGGCACCCTGATGGGTAAAAGCCAAAGGCTCATAACAGTGAAAGTTATAAACGATATTGCTGTCATACGGTAAGGCAAGTTTTCTTACCGCACTTACCGAATTATTGTGATATGAACCGACCAGGATCTTGATCGTTGGCGCAAAATCTCTGATCATCTGGATCGCTCTTATCGAAACTTCATTCCAGACATCAATATATGATTCATCAGTTACTTCGTTGAGCAGTTCAAAAGCCAGATTGTCATAATGGCCAAAATCTCTTGCTAATTGTGCCCAAAGCTTACAGAAAAGATCCTGGAAATAGTGATCCTCAAAAAAGCCGTTTTCGTTTTCTTTATAATCAAAACTGAAACCTTTAGTTTTATGTAAGTCGAGAATCATATTCAGACCGTATTTCTTGCATAATTCAATACAGTTTCTGATCCTGTCGAAGCCACTCTGTTTGAAAGTATCATCATCATTCAAGACAAGTTCGTAGTCGATAGGAATGCGGATATGATCCAGGCCCCACTTACTGACGGTTTCAAAATCAGCTTCAGAAATAAAGCTGTTGTATCTTTGTTCGCTGTTATCACATTGTGAAAACCAGCCACCAAAGTTTATTCCGTGTTTGTAGCCATTAAACTCTTTCATAATATTTTCCTTATATAAAGCCTTGGAGATCCAAGGCTTTATTTTTAATATTCCAGATTATGCTGATCTTCCTTGGAGAAGACATGGCATACTTCGCCATTGAAGGCAAGTTCAACATTCTTGCCCATGTAATCTACAGCTTTTCCTTCTGTTGGTACTATAGCGATGACGTCCTTGCCATCAACATCCATGTGTAAGTGGCATGATGGACCCATCAGTTCTGATACTTCAACAAGGCCTTTGACACCACCCTTGTCAGTCAGCTGGATATGATCAGGTCTTACACCTAAAGTAACATCCTGCGGCTGAATATTCAGGGCTTTGAGTCTTTCCTGCTTGTCGTCTGATAATTCGACTGTGATACCGCCGGTCTTAACGACATATTTTCCGCCTTCTATAGCCAGCTGTGCATCAAAGTAGTTCATCTGCGGTGTGCCGATAAAGCCTGATACGAACTGATTGCGCGGATGATCATAGACTTCCTGCGGAGTACCGATCTGCTGGATGAAACCATCCTTCATAACGACGATACGATCACCTAAAGTCATAGCTTCAGTCTGGTCATGTGTAACATAGATAAAGGTAGTGTTGATTCTCTTTCTGAGTTTGATGATCTCAGCTCTCATCTGGTTACGCAGTTTCGCATCCAGGTTGGATAAAGGTTCATCCATCAACAAGACTTTCGGATCACGAACGATAGCACGGCCGATCGCAACACGCTGTCTCTGGCCGCCTGATAAGGCTTTTGGCTTACGATCAAGATACTGTGTGATATCAAGGATCTCAGCAGCTTCTTTAACCTTGCGGTCGATTTCATCCTTTGGAACCTTCTTGATCTTCAAAGAATATCCCATATTCTCTCTGACTGTCATATGTGGATAAAGAGCATATGACTGGAAGACCATGGCGATATCTCTATCCTTTGGCTCAACTGAATTGACCAGGTTGCCATCGATATATAGTTCACCACCGGAAATTTCTTCCAGACCGGCAACCATTCTTAAGGTTGTGGATTTACCACAGCCAGATGGACCAACCAGAACGATGAATTCCTTATCTTTGATATCAAGAGAGAATTCCTGAACTGCAACAACACCTTCATCAGTGATCTGCAGATTGACTTTATTAGTTTCTGGATTATCTTCAACAGCTTTCTTTAAATTCTTTTTCTGTTTCTTTTCGGTATCACCAAACGGATAGACCTTTTTAATATTCTTTAAAATTACTTCTGCCATAATATTTCTCCTTTATCCCTTAACTGAACCAGATGTAACACCCTTAATGATTGATTTAGAAAGGATGATATATATAACCATAACCGGTAAGATAGCCATCAGCATGAGCATATAAACCTTACCCATATCAAACTTCGTGTAATCGGCACTTCTTAATGTCGCGATCATAACCGGGACAGTCTTTACTTCCGGTTTGTTCAGCAGCAGAGAAGGCATGAAATAGTTGTTCCATGAACCGACGAATGAGAAGATTGCCTGAACAGCAATAGCCGGTCTCATGATCGGAAGAACGATCTCATTGAAAATTCTGAATTCGTTACTGCCATCGATTCTGGCAGCTTCGACCATTTCCAGAGGAAGCGTTGCTTCAAGATACTGTCTCATATAGAAGTAGCATGACGGAGCAGCGATCGCCGGAATGATCAGCACCCAGAGCTTGTTGTTCAGACCATATTTGAAAGCCAACTGAATGAAACCGACAGCTGAAACCTGTGAAGGGATCATCATGATAGCCAGAATGAACAGATGTGCCAATTTCTTGAATCTGAAGTTATAGACGTATGTGCCATAAGCAGTCAAAGCTGAGAAATATGTCGTTAACGCAGCAGAGAGGATCGCTACCAGGAAACTGTTCTTCATGCCGACCGGGATGTTGATATCGCCGTCATGCCATGCATTATAGAAGTTTGTAAAGAAGTTCTTGCTTGGGATCAAAGTGAAACCGCTCTGCAGTTCACCATTAGATCTTGTAGCATTTACAAACATCAGATAGAAGAAGAACAGACATAAGAAAGAGAGGAAAATCAGGATCGCGTATACGACGATACGGGAGATCAATAATTTTATCTGTGCACTTTTATTAATATCTTTCATGATCTTTCCCCTTCCTATTTATTGTTGCTCGGACTGATGGACTTGAAGACGATCGTCGAGAGTACAGCAGTTATGATGAACAGCAGAACTGATACAGCACCGGCCATACCGTAGTTCTTGGAAATGCCTAAATACGAGCTCAAATACATGACAAGTGTTGTTGAAGTATGGTTAGGAGTTCCGCCACGGTTAGTCAATATCTGTGGAACATCGAACATCTGGATACCACCGATCATTGAGGTAATAAAGACAAAGATGAAGATCGGCATCAGCAAAGGCATCGTGATGTTGAAGAATACCTGAGTAGATGTGGAACCGTCAAGTCTTGCAGACTCAAACAGTGCTTCATCGATACCCTGGATACCGGCCATCAATAAGATGGTAGTATTACCAAACCACATCAGGAAGTTCATAAGACCGATCAGAGACTGAACAGAGACCTGCAAGCCTAAGAAATTGATCGGAGTATCGGCAATACCCATTGCCAAGACCAGCTGGTTAACTGGACCGACCTGTGAGAACAAGGCAAAGAACAGCATGGCGAATGCCGAAGCCATGATGATATTTGGCATGTAAATAACCGTCTTGAAGAACTGCTGACCTTTGATGTTAAGTCTTGTTGAAGTGAAGAACAGCGCCAGCAGCATCGAAACAATGAACTGTGGCAGCGCCCCGATGATCCAGAGCCAAACAGTATTAAAGAAATATTTGATGAGCTGAATAGTTCCGGTACTATCCGGTGTAAACAGCGCCTTATAGTTGTCAAGACCGACAAAATTCGGACCGATAACTTTAAGACCATCACGATAGTTTTCAAAGAAACTGTTGTAAATGGTCAGGATCTGTGGGTACAAAGTAAAAATCGCATACACAAGAAAAAACGGAGCGATGAAATAGTAACCCCATTTAGCATAGGATATGGATTTTTTATTGTTTTTATTAGTTTTTTCCATATATTTACCTCATTTTTCTTAAACAAATTGCTGATTTTATTTATTTAAGAAACTATGGCAGGCCAGACTTGACCTGCCATAGATTTTCTCATTGATTAAGATTAATAATTACTCAACAGTAATGCTTGGGTAAGCAACCTTAATAGCCTCTTTGAAGTTAGTCATGGCAGTATCTTTATCAACTGTGCCAGCTAAGAATTCAAGGAAATTAGCCTGTAACTGTTCGTTGCAGATCTGATCGTAAGGAGTGATGTTTTGGAACTTGATGTCTTTTGCGAGTTCAGCGAATACAGCTGTATCGTTCTGACCGCCTAAGAAGTCATTACCATAGTTAGGATCAGCAGCAAACTTGTTGTTTACCTTCTGGTTGTTAGAGAACTGAGAATCTTCAGAAACTAACTTAGAACATACATCTTCATTGTTGATGAATGTGTTCATGATATCAGCAACCATTGTTGGGTTGTCAGTACCAGTAGCAGCTAACATCCAAGTACCACCCCAGAAGTGAGCCTGAGGACCTTTACAGATAGCCCAGTCACCGAAGCAGCCCTTATCTGGATCCTGTGCATTGCCCATGCAGAAGTTGAAGTACCAAGCTGGGCCGAAGAAGCACATAGATTTGCCTTCTTTGAACATTTCAGAGTTCTTTTCATCAGACCATATACCTGTAGCATATCTAGCATAACCTTCGTTAGTGTATGTTTCAGCCTGATCCATCCAAGCCTGAATAGCCGGATCGATATTTAATTTGCCATCAACAACCCATGCAGAAGTAGTGTTGTTAGAGAATACACGGTAATCATCTACAGAAGTAGCTTCCATGTAGTAGCCCTTTTCTTTAGCAACCTTAGCTACTTCATCGAATTTCTCCCAAGAATCTAATGCAGCCTGTACTTCAGCTGGATCATCAGTTCCTAATACATCCTTAGCGATTGAACGTCTGTAAATTAATGCAGACGGGCAGCACTGGAATGAAACACCCTTTACAACACCGTTAGCATCAGAAGCAGCTTCAACAGTGTATTTGTAAGTGTTAGAGAAATCAGTAACGCCAATTGACTTGACATCCATAGTAGCATCAGAATCAGTGTACTTGATGATGTAGTCAGCTTCAGCTAAGAAGAGGTCTACTTTTTCGTCATCAGCAGCATTAGCCTGATTTAATAATGCGGCATCAAGAGCATCCTGGTAAGCACCACCATCAGAAGGATAAGTAGTACGTTTGATTGTGACATCACCCTTCTTTAATGTGTACTCATCGACTACTTCGTCAGCATAGTACTTCTCTAAGAAGCCCCAGAACTCAACGTTCCAAGTCCAAAGATTTAATACTTTGCCTTCAGCGGTTTCATCAGTCGGAGTGTCGCCACCATCAGTTGGAGTTGGCTCTTCTTTCTGAGTGCAGCCAACAAGACTGAAAACCATAAGCAGAGCTAATAAGATACTTAAAAGTTTTTTCATTTTTCTCTCCCTTCCTCTTAAGTAATATCCGACACATTTTTGATGTTCGGATTATGGAATCCGTCCTCGTTCTGTATGCGCTTGCATTGAACTTAAACGTTTTCGTTGATTTAAGTATAGCACATTTTTTTAAATGTCAACAACTTTTTTTGTTAGCGTTTCCAATTGCCTTTTTTAAGGCTTGTTTTTGGATAAATTAATAGATATACTTAACTTAATCGTTTAAGGACAAATAAATTGGAGGTAAATATATGAAATATGGTCATTTTGACGATCTGAACAAGGAGTATGTCATTACAAATTATGAAACTCCACTGCCCTGGATCAACTATCTGGGATCGGATTCCTTCTTCACTCTGTTATCAAATACAGCAGGTGGCTATTCCTTCTATAAGGATGCGAAATTAAGAAGAATCACCCGATACAGATACAATAATCTGCCTTTAGATCAGGATGGTTTCCACATCTATATAAAGGATAAAAAAACGATCTGGAATCCAGGCTGGCAGCCGACCAGGACAAAACTTGACAGTTACGAGTGTCATCATGGTCTCGGTTATTCAACCATTACCGGTTCCAAAAACAAGATTGAAGTCAAACAGGAACTCTTTGTCCCAAAGAATGACAACATCCTGCTGATGAGAGTTACAGTCAAGAATAATGATAAACAGAAAAGAGAACTCGATCTGTTCTCCTTCATTGAATTCTGTTTATGGGATGCTCAGGATGATACCACAAATTTCCAGCGTAACTATTCTACCGGTGAAGTTGAAGTTGTCGGTTCAAGCATCTATCACAAAACCGAATACAGAGAAAGAAGAAATCATTATGCTGTCTTCTTCGCAAACAAGAAAGTAGATTCATTTGATACCTCCAGAGATAAATTCATGGGCGTATATGGTTCCCCTGCTGAACCTCAGGCAGTAAAAAACGGCAAGTGTGCCAATTCCATCGCTCATGGCTGGCAGCCGGTCGGTGCTCATCACTTCCATCTGGATTTGAATGCTAACGAGAGTTTCGATGTCATCTTCGGTCTGGCCTACGTTGAAGTTCCATTCGACAAGAAATTTGTCAAACCGAATGTCATCAACAAGGAACCGGCAAAACAGCTGATCAGCAAGTACAATACCAATAAGAAATTTGATGAAGGTCTTAACAATCTGAAGAGCTTCTGGAACAATCTGCTTTCCGGTTTTGAAGTCAGTACTTCAAATGACAAGGTCAACAGGATGGTCAACATCTGGAACGCCTACCAGTGCATGGTTACCTTCAATATGTCACGTTCTGCATCATATTATGAATCAGGAATCGGCCGCGGCATGGGCTTCAGAGATTCCTGCCAGGACCTGCTCGGTTTCGTCCATATGATTCCGGAAAGAGCCAGAGAAAGAATTCTTGATATCGCTGCGACCCAGAAGGAAGATGGCGGTGCCTATCACCAGTATCAGCCTTTGACTAAAAAAGGCAATTCCGATATCGGCGGCGGCTTCAACGATGACCCGTTATGGCTGATTGCCTGTGTCGATGCCTATATCAGAGAGACCGGTGACTGGAATATCCTGAAGGTCAAGGTCGACTTCGACAACAATCATGACGTAGCTGATACTTTACTTGAACATCTGCGTCGCAGTTTCAACTATACATTGAACAATCTCGGTCCGCACAGACTGCCGTTAATCGGCCGTGCTGACTGGAACGACTGCCTGAATCTGAACTGCTTCTCTAAATATCCTGGTGAATCATTCCAGATCACCGGACCGAGTGAAGGTCCGGTTGCGGAATCCGTATTCATCGCCGGTATGTTTGTCAAATATGGCAAGGCTTATGCCAATATCCTTGAACATCTGGGGCTTAACGAAGAAGCAGCAGCTTCCCGCAAGGCAGTAGCTGATATGGAAAAAGCTGTTCTTAAGGACGGCTGGGATGGCGAATGGTTCCTGCGTGCTTATGATGCCAAGGGTCAGAGAGTTGGCTCAAAAGCCAATGACGAAGGACAGATCTACATCGAACCACAGGGCATGTGCGTCATGGCCGGTATCGGTGTGGAAAGCGGCGAAGCTCAGAAAGCACTTGATTCCGTCAAGAAGAGACTGGAAACAAAATACGGTATCGTCATTCTGAATCCAGCCTATACTTCATATAGACTTAATCTTGGTGAAATATCTTCTTATCCTCCAGGATATAAAGAGAATGCCGGTATCTTCTGTCACAACAATCCATGGGTTGTTTTCGCCGAAACAGTCATGGGACATGGCAACAGAGCTTTCGATCTATATAAGAAGACCTGCCCTGCTTTCCTGGAAGACATTTCCGAGATCCACAGAACTGAACCATATGTCTATTGCCAGATGGTTGCCGGTAAAGATGCACCGACATTTGGAGAAGGCAAGAACTCCTGGCTGACTGGTACAGCTGCCTGGACTTTCACCGTTCTGACTCAGGGCATTTTGGGTGTTCAGCCTGATTATGATGGCTTGAGAATTGATCCATGTATTCCAGCTAGTGTCAAGGAATACAAAATCAACAGACTTTACCGCGGCACGATGTATCACATCACCGTTTCTAATCCAAAAGGATCACAGAAAGGTGTCAAGAAGATACTCGTTGATGGCAAGGAAGTTCCGCTTGGAGTCATTCCTGCTTCCAGAAAGAAAGAAGTCAACGTTGAAATAATCATGTAAAGGCGATTTCATTCGCCTTTTTTAAGCAAGGAGAACTTATGAACTTTATTACAGAAACCAGCCGCAGCGAAACAATCAGAGCCATAGACAAGGCGAAATCTGTTTTTGCGGACAGACTTCACGGACAGAGTGATGCCTTATACCTCGACGCCTCAAGAAACAATGTTATCGCCTTTACCGGCATGACTATCTATGCTCCGGTCTGCATGCATCTGGAAAACGATGCAAAACTATATGACAAACTGCAGGAATATTCCGACAGCATTCTGATCGATGCTGAAGAAATAGACAGCTTATACGTCAATGGCAGGCAGGAAAAACTCCCTGAAGATCTGGCTGACAGAATCGCAAAGATCTATGATCGCGTCATCAATTCACCAGGGCGGATCAACGAAAACGGTGAACTGGAGATCGACTTGAAGAGCTACCATGTCGGTTCTCATTATGGCGTAAATCTCTTATTAGGTGACCGTAAGGAATATGACGACTGCCTGCAGTCAACACCGAAGTCCGTCCTCGATGAATTCGGCCGCGGTTCTTTCCGCGGCAAGCAGGAAAAACAGGTTCTGGCAACCCGCTATGTCTTGGCACCGGAAGAAAATGGTGAACCTGCCAACCGGCAGTTTTATCTGACCGAAAACGGCAGACAGATCTTCTACTCGCTTGATGTCAATCACAATGTCAGAAAAGCCATCTGCGTTCATTCCCAGAATCATACTATCATCACCTATGAAACAGAGTGCGGCTTGGAAATCAAGCGCACGATCTTCTTGCTTCCGCAGGAAAAGGATATGCCTAGTGCCAATGAAGTCCAGATGATCGAAATCAGAAATCTCAAGGATAAACCAAGGGATTTAAGAATCGTTGTTACCGGCATGTTTGGCATCACCGATCCGGCAACTTTAGCTGGCGATATCGTTTATGCCAACGTCGTAGTTGAAAGTGAACTTTATTACAAGGATGGCAAACCGATCGCCATGAGTGCTCATCATCAGCCAGCCAAATGCAATGGTGAAAAGCGCTATGCGATGTTATTGCAGGATGGACAGACCATGGATGAATACTGCTCAAGCTACTATGATTTCATCGGTTCATCTTCTTTGGATGCGCCAGAGATGATCTCCCGTTTGTCCAACGCTCATTCCCGCCGTCAGGCTGCCTTCTTTGCGATGGCTAAATCTTTTTCATTAACTGACAAGACCGATATCGTTACTTTCGTCGGCATGGCTGATAATGATCCTGATGTGAGACCTGAGTTTGATATCGAACTTAATAATCTCTATGAAAAATATAAAGATGCAGATGCCCTGAAACAGACTTTTGAAAAGATGCTGAAGGATAATAATGATTATTATTCTTATCTTAAAGTCAGCAACGGCGATGTACTGAATGATACCTACATCTCCAAGAACCTGCCTTTCCAGGTGCTCTATCAGACATATGTTTCACGTTCCTTCGCCTGGACGCAGAAATCATATCGTGAGACCGGCTTCAGAGAAATTCAGGATATCTTCGCTTCAATGTACTACATGCATGCCTGCGGTGAAGATACGTTAATCAAAAAACTGATCAATTCCTGGGTTGAAAATGTCTTTGCCTTCGGTTATGCCTATCATAATTTCACAAATCGCGGCAAGGAACCGGGCATGTGCTCAGATGACCAACTGTGGCTGATCCAGGCGGTCTACCGCTATATCAAACTGACAGGTGATTATGACTATCTGAAAGAAGAATACAGAGTTGCCGGTGAAAACAGCAGCAGACCACTGTTTGAGACCTTAAAGAGTATCATCATCTATTCGGGCAAGATCTCTGTCGGTAAACATGGCTTGCCATTGCTGGATACAGCGGACTGGAATGACTGTCTGAGACTTGATAAAGAGATCTTAGAAGGACCGGAAAAAGAAAAGGCCTATTACAAACAGCTAGAAGAAAGACATGAAGAATTTGGCACAGCCTGGGATAATGATCTTTCTGAATCAGTCATGAATGCCTGTCTGCTCAAGATTGCCGCGGATGAGCTTTGCGAACTTGCAGCTGAGGCAAAAATGAATGACCTTGCCGCCTTATGCAAGGAAGTATCTGACAGCACATGCAAGTCAGTCAGAGAAAATGCCTGGATCGGCGATTATTATGCTCGCTGTCTGATCAATGATCATCGCGGTTATGACTATCTCGGATCCGCTAAAGATAATCTGTCTTTAGATCCGCAGATTGATGGAACCTATTACCTCAATGGCTTCTCCTGGCCATTGCTGGCAGACATCGCCGATGAAAAGCAGATTGATACAATGCTGGATGTCATTGATAAATACCTGAAATGTGACGCCGGATTGAAACTCGTTACACCAGTCAATTATGATCTGCTGGGAATTGTTACCGGTTCATCATTCTACTTCCCTGGCGACAGAGAAAACGGCGGTGTCTTCAAACACGCAGCCATGATGTGCACGGTTGCCTGTCTGAAAAAAGCCAAGAGCGTAAGTGATCAGAAACTTGCGAAAAGATTAAAGGATCTTGCCTTCTTTATGATCGACAAGACCCTTCCATACAAGACTTTGGATAATCCATATATCCTTAAAGGCAATCCGCGTTTCTGTACCCAATACAACAACTCGGAAACCGGTGAAGGTATCGGACCGATCCTGTCAGGCACAGCTTCATGGCTTACTTTGGCAGTATACGAGATCTTAGGCGTCGATATCTGCGGCGATAAGATGCGGATCGATCCGATCATCAACACTGAAAAAATGGATTACACCATAAAGATCAATGATACGCAAATCAAAGTAAACATCAAGGCAGTAAACGACTGCAAGCTCAGCAATGCTTCTTCATTCACTTATGACGGTCAGAAATGTGAACAGATCATTGCTTTTCCTGATGATCATAAAACGCATACTCTGGAGGTCGTATTATGAGAAAAGCATTAATTCTGCTTCTGATCCTGCTTACCCTGTGCAGCTGCGGCAGCAGCAAAGTTACATCCTTTGATGGCAAGGATCGTCCTTCTTCAAGAGGAAAACTGCAGGTCGTAAACAATCAGCTCTGCGGTGAAGATGGACAGCCGATCATCTTAAGAGGAATCTCAACATATGGCTTGCCAATGGCCGAACGCTATGTCAATGAAGATACAGTCAAAGAGATCTCAAGCAAGATGGGTGCCAACGTCATCAGATACGCAATGTATACCTATGGCGTCGGTGTCGTCGGCTATTGTACCGGCGGCGATAAAAACCGATTAAGACAGACTGTCGAAAACGGCGTTGAATACGCCAAAAACGCTGATATGTATGCAATCATCGACTGGCATATCCTTGATGATGGCGATCCTAACAAGTATATCGATGAAGCAAAAGATTTCTTTGCCACAGAAGCAGAAAAGTTCAAAGATTATGACAATGTCATTTACGAGATCTGTAACGAGCCAAACCATGTTGAATGGCCGACGATCAAAAAATACGCTGAGGTCATCATACCGATCATTCAGGAACACGATCCAGATGCCTTGATTCTGGTCGGTACACCAGACTGGTCACAGGGTGTTGATGTCGCATCTAAAGATCCGCTGGAATTTGACAATATCTTATATTCCCTGCATTTCTATGCCGCGACCCATAATACTGAATTGAGAAACAGAGCCAAGAAAGCTCTTGATAACGGTATTGGAATCTTTGTAACAGAGTTTGGCATTACCGCCAGCACCGGTACAGGCCAGGTTGATATCGAGGAATCAGACAACTGGATCAATTTCCTGGAAGAAAACGGCATCAGCTACGTCATGTGGGAATTCTCCAAGACCGCTGAATCTTCAGCCGCCCTCAAGCCTGACTGTCTCAAGACTAAAGATTTTGTGAGAGATGACTTCTCAACGGCCGGCCAATGGCTGATCGATACGATTGAAAAGAACTCAACAAAAAAATAATGATGTCTCACGACATCATTATTTTATGGTCTATCTCAAAATCGGCATTGATAAATTGCGAATTATAAAGTTTCTTATAAAGGCCATTGCGCTTCTTGATCAGCTCATCGTGATTGCCATGTTCAACGATCCGCCCATTAGAGACAACAAAGATCTCGTCGGCGTTTCTGATCGTGGAAAGACGATGGGCGACAACGATAGTCGTCCGGCCTTTTTTAAGTGTATTCAAAGCTTCCTGGATAAGCGCTTCTGTTGTATTGTCAAGTGAACTGGTCGCCTCATCAAGGATCAGAATCGGCGGATTCTTTAAAAAGACTCTGGCGATCGACAGACGCTGTTTCTGGCCACCGGATAATTTGATGCCTCTTTCACCGATCTGGGTATTGAAACCTTCCGGCAAAGACATGATGTAATCATAGATATTTGCCTTTTTGGCAGCTGTGATGATCTGTCTTTCCGTACAGTCCTTCTTGCCATAGGCGATGTTTTCAGCAAAAGTTCCCGAAAACAGGAAGACATCCTGCTGAACGATACCGATATTCTCTCTTAATGAATGCATGGTCAGATCTTCAACATCATGGCCATCGATCGAGATCGTTCCTGAATCAGCGTGATAGAACTTTGGCAAGAGATGGCAGATCGTCGTCTTGCCACCGCCTGAAGGCCCAACCAGAGCCACGGTATTGCCCTTTTTAACTTCAAAACTGATGTTGTCAAGTACTTCACGATGATCTTCCGTATCATAGGAGAAACAGACATTGTCAAAGACAATATCGCCATTGATCTTTTTAAGATCCCTGGCTCCAGATCTGTCTTCTTCAATGGGAAGGTCGATAATCTCACAGAATCTCTCAAAACCGCTTATGCCATTATCAAACTGTTCCATCCATTGTACAAGCTGTAAGATCGGTGAAGTAAACATGGAAACAGACAGGATAAACGAAGAATAATCACCGAAAGTGATCAGACCGTTATATAAGAAGATACCGCCTGAAATAAGACAGACGACATTGAAGACGTCCGTCACAAAAATCGTAGCAGCGTGCTGAATTGACATCGTCCAGACCTGCCCTTTTCGTGCTTCAATGAAAGCGGAGTTGCCGGTCTCAAACTTTTCCATCTCCTTTTCCGAATTATTGAAAGCCTTGGTGATTCTGATGCCGGAAATTGAAGAATTGAGATTACCGTTGATGATCGACATCGCCACTCTGGATTTGCGCATCGATTCCATGTGTTTCTTTCTAACAAACAGAGTGATGACAAACAGAAACGGCGCACAGGAGAAAATGATCAGCGCCAGTGAAAAATTGATGCTGGTCAGATAGAAGAACGAGAAGATCAGCGAGAAAGTGGTCATGACTACCATCTCAGGGCCATGATGAGCGAGCTCTGAGATCTCAAAGATGTCGTTGGTCATTCGTGTCATGATCTTGCCGGTCTCATTATTATCATAGAATGAGAAAGGCAGTTTCTCCAGTTTGTCAAATAGTTCTCTGCGCATATCGGCCTGAATATAAGTACCGACGACATGTCCATAATAATCCAAAATATATTTAAGGATCATCTTGATGACATAGGCCAAAAGAAGACCTAAACCATAAGTAATGATCATCTGATATTTGCGATTGGGAATCAGATCGTTGAGCATATATCTGGTTATGATCGGATATATTACTCCGGCTGCGGTATTGGCTAATCCGCAGCACATGACGATGATAAACGTGGAAAGATAAGGTTTATAGTAATGCAGAAATCTCTTTAACATATCCTTCATATTTTAACACAGCAGACATAAAAAAATGCCCATCATGACTGATGAGCATTTTAATAACAGTACAATTGAGCTTATTTCAGGTTGTAATAAGCGTCCTTGCCTAAGTACTGAGCAACAGAACCGAGTTCATCTTCAATTCTGAGCAGCTGATTGTACTTGGCGATTCGGTCGGTTCTGGACATAGAACCTGTCTTGATCTGTCCAGCATTGAGACCAACAACCAGGTCAGCAATAGTTGTATCTTCAGTTTCACCTGATCTGTGTGATACGACAGCTGTCATGTTGTTTCTCTTAGCCAGTTCGATAGCATCAAGAGTTTCAGTTAAAGTACCAATCTGATTCAGTTTGATAAGAACTGAGTTAGCGCAATGTAATTCGATACCCTTCTTGATGTATTCAACATTGGTAACGAACAGGTCATCACCGACTAACTGGATCTTGTCGCCTAAACGAGCCATTAACTTCTTCCAGCCA
>JAEEGL014723374.1_pt1 | contig 20635 bp, 22 predicted proteins | sample 9134231 | NCBI WGS metagenome assembly JAEEGL01 (sample SAMN16246548, study PRJNA631951) | gut metagenome | biome: gut microbiome; feature: rumen; material: fiber-attached | host: Bos | place: Iran: Karaj | collected 2018-10
ATACAAAATTTGATGAGGAAAAGTTTCGTATTAAAGTAGGAGAAAATTATTATTATCCATCATATAGTTATCATAATTCTTTTGATGATCTTGGTAATTTATATACCAATGATACGGTAATAAAAAATAATGAAGGAAAAGAATATGCTTTAATATTTAAAGTACCAAAGGATGTAATGGGGGAATCATATTTAGAAATATTAAAGAATGTCAATGATGGTTATCAATTTGAAAAAATCTTATTAAATCCATATGTTCAAAAACAAGAAGTTAGTCAATTGGATTCTGAGATAATTATTGGCGATTTATCATATAAAATAAATAATTATAAGATAGATGAGCAAACTAGTTTTGAGTATGAAAATTGCTATAACGATAAGTGTAGTACTTTATCAAAATTTGTTGTTCCAAAATTTAATGAAATGGTATTAACTTTGGATTTTGATTCTGAAATTGCTGATAAAAACTTTATTGAAAATTATCTAGGAATAAAATATAAATATAGTGATAAAGAATTATCTTTTTCAAGTAAAAAAATTGATATCATTAATCAAAATGGTAAAACCATATATTTTAGTGTTCCTAAAATTAGTGGTGGATTAAAAAGTGTGGAATTAACTATTAAAACAAGAACAAATGAGTATGATATAAAATTGAGGGAAAATGAACAAGAAAGTTAAAAATGTAATTTTGGCAATAATATTTTTTGTCTTAGTAGTGATATTAACTTATTTATTGGCAAAATAGAATAATATAATAAAAATAAATCATAATATCTTTGGTGGATTTATGATTTATTTTTTTATTAGTGTTATGATGTATTTCTTTTGTAATTTATTATTTATTTATTATTTTAAAGATAGAATGGATTATATAGTTTTTTTCTTAATTATTTTTAATATAAATATGTCTTTTGTCTTTATATACAAAGATATAAACATTATTTATTTTTTCTTTTTAATATTTTTTTAATAATAGGATATAAACTATTATTTTCTTTTAAAGATCAGGAGGAAGTTGTTCTTATTAAAAATGGTAATATAAACTTTCATGAATTAATTAGTAAGTATAGCTATTATAAATTAATTACTTATCTTAGAATGCGACATATAAAGTTAGAAGAAATAGAATATTGTATAAAAAAGGGGGAAAGATTAATTATTATTAAAAACAAGAATAATTATGGCTATCCTATAAGTATTATTTTGAATGGACAATTACAGGAAGAAAATTTATTTTTGATAAAAAAAGATAAAAAATGGTTACAAGAAGAACTATTAAAAAGGCATTTATTAATTAAAAAAATTGATTATGCATATTTTCGGAAAAATAATAGATATTTTATTCAAGAAAAGTAAAAAATAAATTGCTAAAATAATGTATTAATGATATAATTTTCTATAGGATAGGGAGTGGCTATGAAAGTAATACTTATTAAAAATGGAAGATTATATGATTATGTTTTACCTAAGGAAATAAAGGATAATTATTGGATAACTGATATTGATAGTTTTGATAATAGTCGTAATTTAATAAATATAGAAGCAGATGAAGATAAATGGGTTTTGACTAGTAACTATGAAACTCACATTGTTGATGTTAATAATACAATAGATAGAGTTTTCTTACAAGAATATCAATTTTATACAATAAAAAATGATAGTGAAGAAACATATTATTATTTATATGCTATTCCAGATGTTGAAAAGTCATACACTTCCTATAATATTGTTCAAAATGGTAGTCTTTTAATTGGTAAGGATTCTACCTGTAATATTATTTATAGTAGCCCTTTAATGAGTGATATACATGCTAAATTAGATTATAACAATAATGCATGGATTATTACTGATAATAATTCGGCGTTTGGTGTGTATGTTAATGATACTAAGATAAATGGTGGAAAAAATCTAAATTATGGTGACATTGTCTTTGTATCAGGACTTAAAATAATTGTTATGAACGGCTTTCTTTTAGTCAATAATGTTAAGCAAAGTGTCACGATTAATTCCCAATTGTTAGTAATTAAACCAGAAGAAAATTATCCTATTAATGAAACGGTATTAAAAGATGAAGAATTAAATAGAAATTTATATTCTAAGGAAGAATATTTTTATCGTTCACCGCGATTTATTGAAGACATTTATAAAGAAGAAGTTGTTATTGAAAATCCACCTGCTAAAATTAGACAGAATGAAAACTCTTTTATAATGACATTTGGACCAATGATTACAATGGCTTTAACTTCAGGTACTACCATCTTTATGACAATAAGTAATATAAGTAATAATACAACAACATGGCGTCAATCTATACCATCACTTATTACAGCGGGTAGTATGTTTTTAAGTATGTTAATATGGCCATCAATTTCAAGAATTATTGAAAAAAAGCGTCGTAAAAAACAAGAAGCTTTGCGTGTTGAAAAATATAGTGAGTATCTAGAAGAAAAAGCCAAAGAGATTGATAGTATAATTGCTAAACAAAGTCAAACTTTAAAAGATAAATATATCCCATTATCGGAATGTGCAAATATCATTATGCGAAGAAAAGCTAATTTGTGGGAAAGATCTCTTTCACAACGTGATTTCTTATCTCTTCGTCTTGGAATAGGTAATATGCCGGTTTTTGCAGATATTAAGTATTCTAAAGAAACATTTTCAATGGAAGAAGATGAATTAAAAAAGAAAATCTCTGAAATTGTTGATAATCGTAAACAATTATTAAGTGTTCCTATAACTTTTTCAATGATTGAAAAAAATATTACAAGTATTATTGGAGATAGTGTTATATTACATGAATTCTTCAAGGGATTATTATTACAAATAATGACTTTTCAAAGTTATGAATTTTTGAAGATTGTTGTATTAACTAATAAAGAAAATGCAAGTTCATTTGACTATTTAAAAAATATTCCATATCTATTTGATGATAATAAAACGATTCGTTTTTTCGCTAGTGATTTAGATGAAACTAAGGAATTATCATTATATCTTGAAAGAATTTATCAAGAAAGAAAAAATAATGAAAAAACCTTTGATACTATGCCACCATATTATCTTATTTTAACGGATAATTATCATATGTATCGTGATGTAGAGATTATTAAAGATATATTAAGTGGTAATAGAAATGTTGGCTTTAGTTTAATGATTTTTAGCGATAAAATTCAGAATTTACCTAGCGAATGTAAAAACTTTATTAATGTTAATAAAGAGAGATCTGGTATTTTTGAAAGTGAGATAAGTGCTGGTAATCAAAGAGAGTTTAAAACTGAGTTTTTAGATGGCGTAAGTTTTGATAACTGCATTAAAAGAATTTGTAATATTCCTATTGAATTTAATAATGATGATAAGAGTCTTCCTAACTCAATTAGTTTCTTAGGAATGTACAATGTTGGTAAAGTTGAGCAATTAAATATTCAACAGCGTTATCAAACTAATAATTCACAAAAATCATTATCAGCTCCTGTAGGAATAGAAAAGTCAGGTAGTTTATTAAAACTTGATTTACATGAAAAATATCATGGACCACATGGATTAATAGCTGGTATGACTGGTTCAGGTAAGAGTGAATTTATAATTACATATATTTTATCGATGGCTATTAATTATAGTCCTGAAGATGTAACATTTATTTTGATTGATTATAAAGGTGGTGGACTTGCAGGTGCTTTTGAAAATAGAGAAACGGGAGTATCGCTTCCACATCTTGCCGGTACAATTACCAATTTGGACGTTAGTGAAATGAATAGATCACTTGCTTCTATCGATTCTGAATTACGTAGAAGACAACAATTATTTAATGAAGCAAGAGATAGTTTAGGTGAAAGTACTGTTGATATCTATAAATACCAAAAGTTCTATAAAGAAGGTAAAGTTAAAGAACCTATTCCACATCTATTTATTATTAGTGATGAGTTTGCCGAACTAAAAAGTCAACAACCAGAATTTATGGATAAACTAATATCTACAGCCCGTATTGGACGTAGTTTAGGTGTTCACTTAATATTAGCAACTCAAAAACCAAGTGGTGTTGTTAATGATCAGATTTGGAGTAACTCAAGATTTAGAGTTTGCCTTAAAGTTCAAGATAAAGGCGATAGTAATGAAATGATTAAAGTCCCTGATGCTGCACTATTAAAACAAGCTGGAAGATTTTATTTACAGGTTGGATATAATGAATTATTCGCTTTAGGTCAATCAGGATGGTGTGGTGCTCAATATTATCCAACTGAAAAAATAAAGAAAAAAATTGATCAATCCGTTATGATTATTGATAATATTGGTAATATAGTTGCTCAAAATGATGATATGAAACAAAATAATGTTAAATCAAATGGCGAAGAGTTAGGTAATATCTTGACTTACATTATTGAATATTGTAAAGAGAAAAATTATAAAGCAGATAAATTATGGCTTGAAAAGATTCTACCAGATATATATGTTGATAATTTAGTTAAAAAATATGATTATCATGAAGAAGAATATAAATTAAATCCAATTATTGGTGAATTTGATGATCCAAGTAATCAAAGACAAGATATTTTAACTCTTAACTTATCTGATACTGGAAATACTAGTATCTATGGTTCGAGTGGTAGTGGAAAAGAAATGCTATTTTCAAGTATCATTTATTCTCTTATAACTAATCATAGTACTGAAGAAGTGAACATTTATATAATGGATTTTGGTTCTGGGACTTTAGGAACTTTCCGTAATGCACCACATGTTGGTGATATAATTCTTTCTAATGAAGAAGAAAAAATAGCTAATACTTTTAAGATGATTGATAACGAGTTAGAAGAAAGAAAAAATTTGTTTGTAAATTATAATGGTGATTATAGTACTTATATTAAAAGAAGTGGGAAAACATTACCATATATTCTTTTGTTTATCAATTATTATGATGTTTTCCAAGAAATGTATGATTATGATGATTTAATGAATAAAATATCAAGAGAATGTTCTAAATATGGAATAATACTTCTTGTCAGTGTTAATTCAACTGGTGGAATGCGTTATAAATTAAGACAAAACTTTCATTCAGATATTGTTTTACAATTTAATGACCAGGATGATTATTCAGTAATCATTGGAAATACTCATAAACTATATCCTTCAAATAATATAGGTAGAGGATTAGTTAAACTAGAAGATATTTATGAGTTTCAAACAGCTCATATTGCTACTGATGATGAATTATATAACAAATTAGATAATTTATGTGCAGAATTAAATGAAAAATATCCAGTTAAAGCGAAGAAAATCCCTGTTGTTCCAGATACAGTTTATATTAGTGATGTTCTAGAATATGTTAGTGATATGAAGAATGTTCCAGTAGGAATCAATAAGGAAACTATTGTACCAGAATTATTTAACTTTGCAGATAACTATGCAACTATAGTTACGGCTAATGAATTAAATTCTTTACCTGGATTTGCCAAGAGTTTAACTACTTTATTTGCAAAAATGGAAAATAATAATGTTTTATTTATTGATGCTGAAGCGATGATTACTAATGATTTTAAGGATAATATTATGTTTGTTAATGAACAAATTGATGATGCAATTACAAAATTAAGTAATAGTATGGCTTTTCAATATGATCAATATGTAAAGGACGGATATAGTGTAAAGAATATAAAAAATAATCGTAACATGGTAACCATTATTTTTGGAATGAGTAAAATGCTTTTAAAGATTAGTGATGATAGTAAAAATAAGTTTTTAGATTACATTTCTAAAGTAAAGAGTTTAGGAACATTTGAAATAATTATTGTCGACTCCGTTGACAATTTAAAAAAGCAAGAGTATAATGTATGGTATAAGGGTACGGTTGAAGATGGTAATGGTATATGGATAGGAAGTGGAATTGCAGATCAATCCTTGATTAAGACAAATATTGGCTTCAAAAAGGTTAATAATGAGTTACCAGAAGGTTATGGTGTAGTTGTTAAAGGAAGTAAGACATACTTAGTAAATTTAATAACTAGTGATATAGACACTACTCAGGATAATATAACTGATAGCGTAAATAGTAATCAAAAGGAAAATGTGAATCAAGGAGATGAAGTACTATGATTGAAAATAAAGTATTAGTGTCGGTCATTGTTCCTTCATTAGAACAAAAATATGATATTTATATACCAGTAAACAGAAAAGTCTACAGTGTTATTTCAATGATGAAAAAAGCATTGTATGACTTATCACTTTCGACATTTGATATAAGTAAAAGTTATCTTTTATATAATGCATTAACAGGAATAGTATATGATGTTAATTTATTAGTAAGAGAAACTGATATTAGAAATGGTTCGAGCGTTATAATGTTATGAGGAGGTGAGATGAGTGAACGATTTGAATGTAAGTATTAATCCTGAATCACTTGACGAAAAGGGAAAAGCTATACTTGATCAATTTAAAATAATTGAAGATTCTATTAAAGAAATTGAAGATTCAAAAGCACAATTGGCAAGTTGGCAAAGTCAAAACAAGGATAAATATGAAGCGAAAATTAATGCTGCATTACCAAAGATGCATGAAATGTCAGAAGCAATTTCATCATACGGAAGTGTTGCAAGAATTACAAGCCGCGCTATTGTTAATACGGAAAACAAAATTTCTAGAGCTATTGATGCATAGATTTAAGAAAGGAAGGAAAATAAGAAATGGCAAATATTTCGTTAACGGCTAATGACCTACTTATGACTGCTCGTAAAATTGAAGATGCATCAGATCGTATTGATGCTGCACTACAAAAATTAGACGTAATCATGAGTGACTTAGATTCAGTATGGAGTGATAAAAATGCAAAAACTTACTTAGCTAGATATGAAGAGTTGAAAGCAGAATTTCCACAATTTAAATCAGCAGTAAGAAGTTATGGTACATTCTTAAACTCTGTTGTTGAAACTTATGAGAAAGAGTACAATCAAAATATTGCTGCTCGTGTAAATAAGGTTTACTAGGCGATATAAGTATAAAAATAGCGTGCTTTGGTAGCATGCTTTTTTTGTTTATTATTGAACTTTTGATAACTCAATTATTAAATCCATATTATCGTCATTAGCGATAATATTTTTATGGAATTGATGACATTTTTCACATTGATAAATTATTTTGAAAGTATCTTTATGTTTTTCAATGCCAATTGGTTTTAATAAACCCCTACATTTATTTTTTCTATCACCTGGTAAAATGTCTACATGTTTTGAATATAGGCAGTAATTGCAATGATCACGGGCAGTATAATTTAATTTTGAAATGTGTTTACCACAATTTTCACAAATAAATTCTTCATCAATCATATTAAATTTTTTCATAAATACCTCAAAAAAATTATATAGTTATTTTTTATGTTTGTAAAGTTAACAACAACTAAAAATTTGCTATTTACTATTTTTTATATTTATTGTAAAATTAATACGTGGGTGAGATTATGTATTTATTTATGTTAGAAACTGTATCCAGATTTAATTGGTGTGCTGATAAAGATATAATTAAAATTTTTAAAATTGCTAAAATGTTTTTGAATGCTGTTCATATTATAGTACCAATTGGTTTGATTGTAATGCTGATTGTTGATGTTTTTAAAAAGGTTATAAATCCTGATGATAAAGATGGACAAAAAAAGATTTTAAATCGTATAATTGCAGCAGTTATTGTCTTTTTTGTTCCAGTATTAGTAAGTTTTGTTATGAAACTTGTTGATATAGGAGCAGGGAATGATACGAATAGTTCTGTTGAAAATAACAGTTGCTGGAGAGCTTGGGAGAATGCGTAATGATATTATTTGATTGTGATAAACTAGGTTTTTTATTTAGAATTGCATCATATTTGTTAACTATTATGATGTATATTATACCAATAGTATTAATATTACTTGTGACAATTGATGTTGCTAAAATAGTAATTAATGCCGATGAAAAAAATAGAAAAGATAATATGGAAAAAATAGGAAAAAGGTTATTGTATGCTATAATTATCTTTTTAATACCAACTGCAGTTAAACTTGTCTTTAATTCACTAGCTAAAGATAATCCAGCAGGATATGGAACTGATAATAATGTAAATTCATGGAAATATTGTTATAAAAAGTATTTTGAATAGCGTTAAGCTATTTTTTTGGTGGTAAAAATGGATGGAATAGTTTTAATTAATAAAGAAAAAGGTAAAACATCAAGGGATGTTGTAAATGAAATATCAAAAATATTAAAGACTAAGAAAATTGGTCATACTGGAACTTTGGATCCTTTAGCAACTGGTCTTCTAGTATTGTGTGTTAATGAAGGGTGTAAATTAGTTGAACTATTAACAGATCATGATAAGGATTATATCGCTAAAGTTCGCTTAGGAATAAAAACTGATACTTATGATATTACAGGTAATGTGTTAGAAAAAAATGATGACTATAATTTAGATAAAGAAGAATTAATAAAAGCATTAGATTCTTTTTTAGGCGAATATGATCAAGAAGTACCTTTATATTCAGCAGTTAAGATAAACGGTAAAAAATTATATGAATATGCGCGAAAAAATATAGATGTAAAATTACCAGTACGTAGGGTAAAAATTGAAGCAATAAAACTGTTAGAATTTGATAAAGATAGTTTTTCTTTTTTTGTAACAGTAAGTAGTGGAACATATATTCGTAGTTTAATTAATGATATATCAAAAAAATTATGTATTAATATGGTAATGGAAGAATTACAAAGAATAAGAGTTGGTGAATATTATTTAAAAGATGCTTCTGTTTTAAATAACATTAATGTTATTCCAATTAAAGATGCTCTTACGATAAAAAAGGTAGAACTTGATGATAATTTATATAAATATGTATCTAATGGAAGAGAAATTATAAATACTTATGATACGGATAAAATACTATTTATTAAAGATAATAAAGAGATTGCTATATATCAAAAATATGATGATAAAACAATGAAAATATATCGTAAATTTAATATATCTGATTAACATGAAAAGTGTCAATAATTGACATTTTTTTTAAAAAATGGTATAATCTCATTGTTATTTGGGGGAATTGTTGATGAGTTTTGAAGAAAATAATGGAAGTGTAATAAATTTAAATTGTGATATTGATGATGTCTTAATTAGGTCATCTGATTATATTCAAAGTTATGTTGATAGTAATACAATATTTAAAAGTGCAGTATTAAAAGCGATTGAACAGTTAAAGAGAAATTGTCAGTATTATGTTAATTGCGTGGTTATGGAATGTGAAAGAGCTCGTAAAGAAGGAAGAATGCCTCTATTGAGTTCTTTTCCAAATATGCCAATAATTTCTAATGAAGGTGGAAAGATTGATTTAACACAATTAAGTGATACTGATAAAGAAGAAATATATATTAGGCCTGTTCAAAGTGCTAATTATTATTTAGAGGTTGCAAATAAAATATTGGAACAGTTTTTAGAATTACGTGATACATTCTTGGAATTAGATAATTTACCTGCTGGTGAAACTAAAAGTTATGACTTTGAACGTGAACAAATTGAGATGGCAAAGTTTAAAGAAATGGTTCGTAATAATTATGCTGCTTTAACAAGCATTAACATGTTTTGCTTAGAAGAAGCAAAAAGAATATCAACAGATGCTCAAAAGAAGGGAATTATCCCACAATATGGGGCACTTGTTAAAATGGATGTTAATGATATAATTAGAACAAATGATCAAAGAGAAGATTATAATTATTTGCTTTTTGAAAAGCCAGTTGCTGATATATTAAGTTGCATGGAACCATCAGTTTTAGATTATGTTTTAGAACAATTTGATATTCAAAGAATTTTCTTCGATAGAAGGATAGTTGAATATGATAATATATATACAATTGATCATGTTGAATGCGATGCTGTTATTGCAATTCGAAGATTAATGCAATCAGGAAAAATTAAAACATTACGTTTTGTAACACATCATAACGGTCCAAGAGAAGCAAGAGCGAAAGAAAGAATGGTAAAACAACTTTTCCCTAATTCTGAATTTATTGGAATGCGTTTTCATAACGAGGAACATCATTTAAAAAGAAGAGGTCGTAGTTCTAAGTTTGATGGTACAAAAGTCCAAATAATCGGTTTTAATCGAGAGAATGAATTATTATTTGATGATAGTAAAGATAATTGTACTGATTGGCATGAAAAAGGTGGATTAACCATTCTGTTCAGAAGATTAACATCAGCTGAGAAAGCAGCAGGAATGGAGAAATTTGACTTTATACGTGTTACTGGTTTTGAGCAATTAGAAAGTGCAGTAGATACTATTATATCTGCAAGAAAACAAAAAGTAAAAAGGTTGGAGGGAAAATAATATGGCTAAAAGATACTTATTATTAGATTGTGATGGTGTTATCTTTGATAGTAATAGATTAATCGATAAAGAAGTTAAAAAAATGGAATTTCGTGCAAGTGATGAATATGGTGAATGGTTATTTCAAATGTTAATGGATTATCAAAGTCAATTGCTTGAATTAGAAGATGAAAGAGCAAGAAATGATGAGAGAGTTAGCAAATTACAAATGGCTATTGAAGAAGTAAAAAAACTAAGATCAGAACATTTTCTTCTTAAAGATATGGTTTTAGAAGAAGCGTTACCTGAATATCGTAGACGTATTGACTATAATGCAATATTTCAATTACGAAATACTTTTGATGGAGTTATCGAAAAAATAAGAGGAATATGTGAAACAGGTATTTTTGATGAAATATTTATTGTTTCTCACTATAATTCACCAGCTGAAGCTGAAGCTAAAAGACGCTTTTTTGCAAAATATTTACCGACTGTAAAGGTAATATTAGTTGAATTTCATAAAGATAAATTTACTGTTGGTGATGATGCTAAAAATAAGTCAAGAGAACGTACTAATAAAATTACTGAATTTCTAGCTTTGCAAGAGATTATTGATTATACATTGTTATATTTTATTGATGATACTGTATCAATTGTTGATGAAGCTTTATCAATAGCAAGAGATCCTAGTGTTGGACTATTAGGAGAAGGATGTTGCTTGTTTAAAAGGAAAAAAGAAAAAACAGTTGATTTATTAGATATAATAGTTGCCAAAGCATTAGGCAATGTTGATATTGAAAAAAAAGATGATGATAAAAAGAAAAGAAAATAAAACATGAATTTCTTTTCTTTTTTTGTAAAAATATGTCAATGAGTGAAATTTGCTATTAATAATAAATACAACTTATAGTATACTTATTATTAGGAGGAGTATAGATGTATTTATTAACAAAAGTTGTCTTAGCAGTTATGCTAGGATTCGTATCGTCAGCATTATCAGGATTAATATTAGTTCCTCTTTTAAAAAGAATGAAAATTGGGCAAAGAATAAGTAATTATATGTCATTTGCACATCGTGATAAAGAGGGTACACCTACAATGGGAGGACTAATCTTTATTATTTCAACACTTGTTATAATGGCAGGATTACTAATAACTAAGAAAATCTCATTTAATAATGATTTAAAGATTGTTCTTTTTGTTTTTATAAGTTATGCCATAATTGGCTTTTTAGATGACTATTTAAGTATAAAAAGAGGGAAGAATGAGGGATTAACGGTAATACAAAAGTTTTTTCTTCAATTAATTGTTGCTTTAGTTTTTTTCTATCTATATATGAAAAATGGTGGAAAAACCTCACTTATTGTTACAACCTTAGGAATTCATATTGAAATGAAATGGCTGTATGGTATCTTTATCTTATTTATTTTAGTTGGTAGTTCTAATGCAGTAAATTTAACAGATGGCTTAGATGGATTAGCAGGTGGGTTGTCCGCTATTGCCTTTATTGCCTTTAGTTTAATAAGTTTAATGGTTGGCTATACCGATATGGGTATTTTTACTCTTGTTTTAACAGGAGCAATTGTGGGCTTTTTGGTTTATAATGCTTATCCAGCGAAGGTTTTTATGGGGGATACGGGAAGTCTGGCTTTGGGGGCAGTAATGGGAACAATTGCCATTATTACCCATCGTGAAGTAACGCTTTTCATTGTGGCTTTTGTTTTTGTTATTGAAACTCTTACAGTTATTATTCAAGTATTTTGGTATAAAACATTTCATAAAAGATTATTTTTAATGACACCAATCCATCATCATTTTCAAAAATTAGGATGGACAGAAGTCGAGATAGTTCGTACTTTTTGGGTTTTTGGTTTTGTTCTTGCCATGGCAGGAATTATCTTTGGAGTATGGATATAAGAAAAAATATTAGTTTTTTCTTTTTTTTTGCATAAATTTAAATGGTGATAATAATGAAATTAGATAAATGGCTTTTTCTTGATATTATTATCTTAATGCTTTTTGGTTTATTAATGATTTATTCATCAAGTTCTATTTGGGCAGAATATAAATCTGGAAATAGTTTTCATTACTGTATATATCAAGGAATATTTGTTTTAATTGGTATTATTTTAATGATTGGTTTATCGAAGATTGATGTTAATATATATTATAGGTGGGCTTCTAAATTATTATTAATTGCAGTTGTTTTATTAATCTTAGTTTTAATACCTGGAGTAGGCATTATACGAAATGGTAGTAGATCATGGTTTGGAATAGGTGGATTAGGTATACAACCATCTGAGTTTGCTAAATTAGCTTTAATTATTTTTTCTTCTAAATACTTGGAAAAAAGTAACAAGTTTTTAAAAGATTATAAAAAAGGTGTTTTTCCTATTTTAGGCATTTTGTTTTTTATTTTTGGACTTATTATGTTAGAACCTGATTTTGGTACTGGTATGATTATGGTTATTAGTATTGTTGCTCTTTTATTTGTTGCCGGTGTTAATATGAAATTCTTTCTTGGGTTAGGATTAATTGGAACAATAGGTATTATTGTTTTAATTGTTGTTGCGCCTTATCGAATGGATAGAATAACTTCCTTCTTAGATCCTTGGCAAGATCCTTTAGGAACAGGTTTTCAAATTATTCAAAGTTTATATAGTATTGGTCCTGGTGGTTTATTAGGTATGGGCTTATTTAACAGTCGGCAAAAACATTTTTATTTGCCGGAACCACAAACAGATTTTATTTTTAGCATTATTTCTGAAGAATTAGGAATATTAGGGATTGTTATTGTTATCTCTTTATTTACAGTATTTTTATATCGCTCTTTTAAAATATCGCTAAGACAAACAGATAAGTTTAAAAAATATTTATCTTTTGGTTTTACATTTCAAATTATCATTCAAGCTATTTTAAATCTTGCAGTTGTTATTGGATTGATACCAGTTACAGGAGTTACATTACCTTTTTTAAGTTATGGGGGAAGTAGCTTGTTAATTAGTTGTATAAGCATTGGAATAATACTTGCTATATCAAGAGATATTTGACAATAATTGTAAAAGTCTTGATATTTATTTTTCACTTTGTTATTATGATTATAAAGGATATTTATTATGGAAAAGTCAAGAATTATCTTAGAATTAATAAAACAGAATAAAACTTTAGAAGAAATTATTGTATATACTAATTTACCAGTTAAAGAAATATATAAAATAATTAGAAAATTGATTATTGAAGGACATAATATTGCAAGAAGATATTTCTATGATGGGGAAATAGAATATTCTCTTAGTAATCAACAAAGTGATAATTGTACCATAATTACATCTAATGATGAAAAAGATTTAGAATTTATGATTATATCGGATTTACACTTGGGTTCAATTTATGAAATGCCTAAATTATTAGATATAATTTATGATTATTGTACAAAAAATAATATCCATATTATTTTAAATAGTGGTGACTTAGTTGAAGGAGAGGTCAAGGAATCAAGTATTCTTGTTCCACCTCAAAAACAATTGGATCATGCATTAAGAGTATATCCTTTATCACCTAGTATTTTAAATTTTTTATTGTTGGGTAACCATGATTATAGTTTGTTAATGAATTATGGCATTGATATATTAGATTTGATTAAAGAAAGAAGAGAAGATATAATTCCTATTGGATATGGTGAGGGACAAATACTAATTAAAAATGATCATATTGTACTACAGCATCCTTTGATATATAGAGAAGTAAATCATGGCATTTATGATAAAACCATTATAATCCGTGGACATGGGCATGCTCCAAAAATTAGTATGGATAATTCTAATTTAGTTATTTATGCCCCGTCATTATCGAAATTAAATTTGTATAAAAGTAATTTTCCTGGAGCGATTGATTTAAAAATTAAAATGAAACGTGGTTTTATTGAGTATGCTTTTATTGAAGAACTATCGTTTATTAATAATTGTATTTATACAACAAATGAAATAAGTTTGTATGTTGGACATCGAAAATCATTTAAAGAGAAAAATCCTATTTTAAATGAAGAAGCACCTCGTAGATTAAGAAAGGAGTTATAAATGGATAATATATATGGCTATGTTCTTAATTATGGTGATGAAAAAATAAAAAGAGTAAATGAAATGGATGCGTTGGTTTTTTCGCGCTTATCATATGTTCATATTGAAGATTTATCGGATAAATTACCATTTACAATAGCGGATTTATGTAATTATTTAAATAATATTAAAGTATCATCAAAAGATGTAGAATTAATTAAATTATTAAGTGAAAAGATACGTTTTAAGGATCTAGTAATCGAGAGATGTTCTAGTATTATTGATGAGAAGGAACGTAAACAGTTTTTTGCAATGACTTTACTGCTTCCTAATAATCGATCATTTATTGCCTTTCGTGGTACAAATAAAAGTATTGTAGGTCTTATTGAAGATTTAGATATGAGTTATAAAGTAATACCTTCCCAAGAAGAAGCAGTACATTATTTAGAACAAGAAAATAATTTGCGAAGTATTTATTTAGCGGGACACTCTAAAGGTGGTAGTTTAGCCATTTATGCCCTTATTAATTCCCGATTTTTAAAGCGAAAACAAATAAGAAAAGTATATAATTTTGATGGACCAGGATTATTAGAAATTAAAAGTCAAGTCGAAAAAAATAAAATTAATAATTATTATCCTTTTTGTTCTATTGTAGGAAGAATGCTTAATCCAATAGGGAAAATATGTGTTCTTAATTGTAATAAAACTGGTATTAAAGCGCATAATATATATAATTGGATAATTAAGGGTAATAAATTTGAATTAAGTACATTTAATAGTGATAGTGATTCATTTGCTTTAGCAACAAAAAACTTTATGTCAAAAATAAATGAAAAAAGAAGAGAAGTAATTATTAATTATATCTATGAATTAATAAAAAGAAGAGAGTTAGATATAAGTAATTTTGATTTAACAGCAATAAAAAAATTAATTAATTCATCACCAAATTTAAAGGATATAGAAAAAGAAGAACTTATTAAATATGTAAAAGTATTTATTAAAGTATCATTACCTGAAATAGGAAAAAAATAAAGTAGAAACGTGGAATGTACGGTGAATAGTTATTTTAAACTAATAATTTAACATTAAAGTTGATAAATTATTAGTTTTTTTATATAATTTTCTTGGTGATAAAAATGAAAGTTACAAATGATTACTCTGATTTTGAAATAATTGATACAAGTTGTGGAATGAAATTAGAAAGATGGAAGGATGTTTATTTGCTTCGACCTGATCCACAAATTATGTGGTATAATGGTAATCTAGAAAATATTTATAAAGATAAAATAAATAGTATTTATTATCGCAGTAGTACTGGTGGAGGTCACTGGGAAGATAAGAAGAAAATTCATGATAGTTGGATTATTTCTTATCGTGATATGAAGTTTAATATTAAAAAAATGGGTTTTAAACATACGGGATTATTTCCAGAACAAGCTTATAATTGGAATTATATAAGAGAAAGAATTGGTAAGGAAAATCGTGAGATTCATGTTTTAAATCTTTTTGCATATACCGGTGGTGCTACAGTAGCAAGTATGATGGCGGGTGCAAGTGTAGTTCATGTTGATTCATCAAGAGGTATGGTAGATTGGGCAAAAGAAAATGTTAAAATTAATAAACTAGATGAAAGCAAAGTTCGATATATTGTGGATGATGTTTTAAAATTTGTTAAAAGAGAAATAAGACGTGGTCATAAGTATGATGTTATTATTATGGATCCTCCAGCTTTTGGAAGAGGGGCTAATGGAGAGATTTGGGATATTGAAAAAAATCTTTATGAATTACTAATGCTATGTCAAGAATTATTAAGTGATAAGCCATTATTTATGTTAGTTAATTCTTATTCAGGTCTTTCACCAATTCTTTTAGAAAATTTATTGAAATTAACTAATAAAAAAGAAAATTATTCTATTACCACTGATGAAATAGGTTTACCAATTAAGAAGAATAATTTAATATTACCATGTGGTATTTATGGAAGAATTGATTATGAATAAATTAAATGTTTTATATGAAGATAATCATATAATTGTTGTTGTAAAACCGGTAAATATTTTATCACAAGCTGATATAACTGGTGATGTTGATATGTTAACAATTATTAAAGATTATTTAAAAGAAAAATACCATAAACCTGGAAATGTATATTTAGGACTTGTACATCGCCTTGATCGAGTAGTAGGAGGGGTTATGGTTTTTGCAAGAACTTCTAAAGCAGCGAGTCGCTTATCAGAAAGTATTAGAAAGAAGGAATTTCATAAAAATTATTTAGCAGTATGTCATGGTAAAATAGATTCTAATGGACAATTTACTGATTATTTAAAAAAAAATGATGATTTTAATACAATTGTGACTAATTCTAAAGAGGGAAAATTATCAAGACTTTCTTACGAATTGATTGATTATGATAAAGATAGAGATTTAAGTTTAGTAAAAGTTATGCTTGAAACTGGTCGTCATCATCAAATAAGAGTACAATTCTCTTCACGTAATCATTCCTTGTTTGGAGATAATCGTTATGGAAATGATAAAGAACAATTAATCGGGTTATTTGCATATCAATTATCATTTGTTCATCCAGTAAAAAAAGAAATAATGACATTTACTTATATTCCTCATGATAAACCATTTAATTTATTTAAAATAGAAAATGTTGTATAGTTATGTAAAAAAATTTATTCATTATTTTTTATATGTGATAAAATTAGTGTAGAGGTAGTATATGGAATTTGGAAAAAAAAGATTATCAACATATAGTTTTACATATTTATTAATCGCTCTTTGTTATTTGGAAGAACATTATTTAATTGATTATGATACATTAAATGAGTATATTGATCTAACATTTGGTGATGGCAAGTTAATTATGGATGAAATTAACTGGCATTTGGAAAAATTAGTAAATGAACAAATAATTGAAAATAATGATAATCAAATTGTAATTAATAGAGAAGTTTCTCCTAAAGACATTATGTATATTATTAAAGTAAATATAGATGAATTTAGTACTATGGTTAAAGTTGTTAATGATTTTTTAATCTATGAATATGCTAAGGAAAAAAATAAACAATTAGTCAAAAAATAAAACTGTTTTAAGTAAACAGTTTTTTATATACGATTTTTTAAAATACGTTCAGTATTCATAAAGTTAAGTTTAGCAACTTCATATAATTTTTCTTGACCATATTTTTCGACAATTTCTTGGCCAATTTTATCTACTTCACTTCCTGCTCCTTTAGGAAGAGGAAGATGAAGATTATCACATAATTTGTCAAATTCTTTAATAAACAAATAACGACTAATTATACTAGCACAAGCAACAGATAAACATTTGTCTTCTGCTTTTGTTAAGAAAGTGATGCCTCTTTGAATATTAGGTGAATCTTTAATGTAATCATAATAACGAGCTTCTTTGGCAAATTCATCAACAATAATAACATCATATTTTGGATTTTCTTCATGTATCATTTGATATAATACTTTATTATGTAAAATAGCTTTAATTTTATTCATATTATAATCTTTAGAATGAAAATTGTTATAATCTTTATTATTCAATATTAAACTTTTGTATTTAACTCTTTTAGCAATTTGTGGGGCAATTTTCATAATCTTTTCATCAGTTATTTTTTTAGAATCCATAACACCAAGACTATCTAGAAAATCTACATCTTCTTTTGTTACATAAGCACTGGATACAACAATAGGGCCAAAATAATCACCAGTTCCTACTTCATCACTTCCAACGCTATTAACATTATGATAAATAGAATCATTTTTCTTTTCTTCAACTTTAATAGTTTTTTTAGATTTATCTTCACTATTAGTAACAATAGCACTACCAGAATTTATTTTTTCAGTTTCTATCCAATATTCACTTGCAATATCAGCATCATTACCTTGAAAAACAGCTTTACCACTGGTATATAAGGTAACTACTGTATCACCATCATCTGCTTGAAATAAAGCATATTGAGGAGTTTTTTCTCTTTTCATTTCAAGATAAAATTCTTCCATCATTTTTTTTGTTTTTTCACATGTTTTTAATGTTATAACCATTCATATCACCAAAAATATTATAATATATATTTTTTTAAAAGTAAATTTTATCTTGTAATTATTTCTTTAAAAGTATATAATTAATACAGTAGTAGGTGGAAATGAAAAAAAGAATAATAAGTGCGATAGTAATGTTAATGATATTTATACCTGTTCTATTATTAGGAGGAATTTATTACCCTATATTAGGCAGTATTTTAGGAATAATGTCTTTATGGGAAATACTTAATTTAGAAAAGAAGATACCTAATTATATGAAATTTTTAACTTATTTTGTTGGATTATTTTTAATTCTTTATAATTATAAAATATTAGATTTGGATTATTTATATAGTTTTCCAGTTATTGTTGGGATTACATTTATATATTTAGTTAGTGTAATCATAAATAAAGATTTTAAAAAATATACTTATAAAGAAGCTATTTGGCTTTTAGTAATTGTATTCTTAATAGGATTATTCTTTAGTTCTTTTATTAAAATACGTTTATTAGGCGTATATACTGTACTATATTGTTTTATAATTTCAACTATGACAGATACTTTTGCATATTTAGGAGGAAGTTTATTTGGCAAATATAAATTAGCGCCAGATGTTTCTCCTAATAAAACCGTTGAAGGAAGTATGGTTGGAAGTGTTGTTGGTACTATAATCGCTAGTGTTTATTATTATTTTGTTATTGGTAATATAGAAATATATCAATTAATATTGTTAACTTTTATTTTAACAATTGTTGGTCAACTAGGAGACTTATTCTTCTCAAGTATTAAAAGATATTATAAAGTAAAGGATTTTAGTAATATCATACCTGGTCATGGTGGAATACTTGATAGACTTGACAGTACTTTATTTGTCATATTAGGTTTTTTGTTGTATATTAGTATTATTTAGGAGGTCTTATGATTTTATCAATTATATGTTTTATATTGGTATTAGGTGTAATAGTTTTAGTTCATGAATTTGGACATTTCTTTTTCGCTAAATTATTTGGTATCTATGTTTATGAATTTGCTATTGGCATGGGACCAAAGATATTCAGTAAAAAAGGTAAGAAAGGTGAGACTACATATAGTATTCGTGCTATACCAATCGGTGGCTTTTGTCAATTAGCAGGAGAAGGCTTAGAAGAAGATGAAAAATTACCAAAGGATCGTTTATTACAGTCTAAACCAGTATGGCAAAGGTTTTTAGTAATGTTTTTTGGAGCAGGGAATAATTTCCTTTTAGCACTTATTGTTTTGTTTTTCTTGGGTTTAATTATTGGTAGTCCAAGTAATGGCACAATTATACCTGGTGTTATTTCTGGTTCTCCTGCCGAAATCGCTGGTTTAAGAGCTGGTGATGATATAAAAGCAATAAATGGCAATAGAACCAAAACACTTGATGATATTCAACTTTATTTAACAATCGCTAATGGTGAAACAGAAATAACAGTTTTACGTGATAATAAAGAAGAGACTGTTAAAGTAACACCTTTAACTAAAGAAGAACAAGAAAAAATGCCAGAAAAAGAAAGATATAGTTATGGAATTGAATTTAAAAGAGAACTTGAACATGGTTTCTTTGCAGCAATTAAATATAGTTTTACAAAATTTGCATCCCTTTATCGTCAAATGTTTATAACTATTAAGGAACTATTTACTGGTGGTGTAAGTGTAAGAGAATTATCTGGTCCAGTTGGTATTTATTCTGCTGTTGATCAAACAAGAACTTCAGGTATTTCTAATTTATTTTATTTACTTGCACTTTTATCCTTAAATGTTGGTTTTGTTAATTTAATACCATTCCCAGCCTTTGATGGAGGAAGAATATTATTCCTATTAATTGAAAAGATTAAAGGAAGTCCTGTTAAAGCTGAAACAGAAAATTTAATTCATAATATTGGTTTCTTTATTCTATTAGGTTTAATAATTCTAGTAACTATTAATGATATAATAAAATTGTTTTAAAAAAGGAGAAATCCTTTTTTTCTTTTTTTTTATATGTTATAATGAATAATAGGTGATGATATGAAAAAGAAAAATATGTTAGTAACCATTTTATTAGTACTTGGTTTATTAAGTTTAACACTTGGAGTAACTTTTACATTTTTTAATTATACAAGAACTGGTAGTGAAAACACTTTAACAGTAGGTAGAATATCATTTACAACTAATCAGACTAAAACAATTAATTTAACAAATGTTTTTCCTATTGCTAGTAGTAGTGTAGGAA
>JAEEGL015016617.1_pt1 | contig 20635 bp, 18 predicted proteins | sample 9134231 | NCBI WGS metagenome assembly JAEEGL01 (sample SAMN16246548, study PRJNA631951) | gut metagenome | biome: gut microbiome; feature: rumen; material: fiber-attached | host: Bos | place: Iran: Karaj | collected 2018-10
AAATACAAGTTCCTCGCCCTCCTCGGCGACGGCTGCATCTCCCAGGCCGACCTCGCCACCATCCGCGACTTCGCCAAAAACGGCGGCACCGTCTATCTCTCCACCATCGGCGCCCAGGCCGACGAACTCGGCAACCGCTACCCCAAATGGCCCTTCGCCGATCTCTTCGGTTTCACCCCCGCGCGCTTCACCAAAATCAACCAGGTCAAACTCGGCTTCAAGCCCGACGCCTCCGACGCCGTCCAGCCCCTCTTCGCCCGAGGCGCCTATGCCCTGACGCCCGCCCCCAGCCCCGAAAAGGTGCTCCTCTACTCCTTCGATTCCCGACGCAAACCGCTCCCCGCCCTCGTCGAACAGCCCTGCGGCAAAGGCAGGCTCCTCTACCAGACCGTCGTCATCGGCGCATCCCTCTACGCCCAGGAGGGCACCGTCGGCCAGGACTGGCGATACCACCACGACCCCGCCCTCGAAAACCTCTACAAGCAGGTGCTTCGGCGCATCCTCGGCGACGCCCGCTGCTGGCAGACCGACGCCCCCGACCGCATCCACACCACCATCTACCGCCAGCCAGGCGCCCTCACCATCCACTTCCTCAACGGCGCCGCCTCCAATCTCAGGCACGGGCAGCCCATGCCGCAGCTCTGCCCCGACCCCGCCTGGCCGCCCCTGCAGCAGGACATCACCTTCACCATCCCCTGCGACAAGGCCAAGGAGGTCTACGCCGTCTCCCCCGACTTCCAGGGCCGCCAGCCGCTCCAGTTCGCCATCCAGGGCGGCAAACTCACCGCCACCCTGCCCAAAAACCTGCTCACCGCCTACACTATCGTGTGGATTCGGTGACTGGCAAGCGCAAAATGCAGGGATACAAGGGATTCAAGAGATAAAGGGGATGTGATGGCGAGAAAGCCAAATCCCCTGAATCCCCTGAATCCCCTGAATCCCCTGAATCCCCATGAAACCCGCGTCCCTCTTCCTTTTCGCCCTCCTTGCCACCGCATGCGCAGGCCCCTTCACCGTGGTCGCCGATGGCGATCACATCGCCATCCACCATCGCGGGCGCGTGCTGGTCGAAACCGTGCGCACCTCGGCGATGCCGCGCGGCGAGTTCGGCCTCGCGCCGAAGCAGTCAGAGACCACGCTGCCGGACGGCACGCGCGTGTGGAACCGCTGGAGCGAAGACCCCGAGACCCGCATCCGCCAGGAAATCGCCCTCGCCCCCGACGGCAGCCAGGTCGAAATCTCCATGCTCACCTCCGCCAAGGCCGACCACAAATACCACGACCGCCTCCTTGACCTCTTCCTCCCCTGGGAGCGCGTCCAGGGCCTCCACTACGAGGGCCTCAACCGCGACGGCCGCTCCTGGACTCCCGCCCAGGGCGACTTCCGCCCCGACACCCCCAAACGATTCTCCAATGCCGCCTGGCGCTACTTCGCCCTCACCGACGGCAAGGACTTCAACGTCGTCTTCGACCTCAACCCCATCGGCGCGGGAGACTACATCTCAGGCTATTCCACGGGCTCCATCCGCGGAGTCTGGACCATCGTCCGCGACGGCGGCCGCCTCCGCCTGGGCGGCGGCACCACCTTCCCCGTCCGCCGTGGCTGGGGCGGCGGCACCTCTGGCGCCAAGGTCGTCATCCGCGAAGGCAAGATGGCCACCGACTACCCGCGCCACCACGCCCTGCAATCCTTCAGCAGCTACATCAACCCCCTCCCCGCCCAGCACGTCCTCTCCTTCGGCGCCATCAGGCACGGAAACCAGTTCACCTCCGCCGACGACGCACGCTACGACGCGCGGCGCGGTTACGGCTGGCTCGGCACCCCGTCCCTCCGACGCCATGTCGCCTCCCCCGAAGGCGCCTACTACGCCGCCGTCTGCGGCAAGGACGCCACCTTCCGCATCAACGGCGCCATACCAGGTGTCCATTTCGTGACCGTCTCCTCGGGAAACTTCACTGGCCTCCCGAACCGCTTCGCCGTCACCGTCAACGGCCGCGAGGCCGCCCCCATGCAGAGCGTCCCCAAGGGCAAACTCCAGGTGGTCACCATCCCCGTCTGGTGCACCGACGGCGTCCTCGACATCCAGTTCCGAGGCGACTTCCTCGTCAGCACCATCGCCACGCAGTGCCTCATCGCCAAGGCCGAGGACTTCTCCTTCAACCGCGGCTTCTGGGTCTCCGACGGCTACGAGCCTGGCGAACTCTTCCGCAGCGCCGACTACCGCCCCGCCGCCCGCCTCGCCCCCTCCCTCTACGCCCTCGACCTGCCCGTGCCTGGACAGGAGGCCGTCGGCCCCGCCCGCCAGCCGAAGCGCCTCGTCGAACTCCCTGACGCGAAGGCCCCGCAGCTCGCCTGGATCTACCACTCCAACGTCACCCAGATGACTGGCAACTCCGCCGACCTCGCCGAGTTCTCCTCCCCCGAACTGACCGCGCGCTTCATGGAAAACGTCAAGCGCGAGGGCGGCAACACCGTCTTCATCTCAGGGATGCACTCCCGACACACCTACCCCGCCCACCTGAAGCGCGGCGTCGAGGCCATCCGACGCTATGCCGCCGCCGCGCACGCGGCGGGCCTCAAGGTCCTCGACCACCACGACTCGACCCTGCTCTGGAACTGCGATTCAGGATTCCGCGTCATGGCCGAGCGCACCCCCGAACTCCTGCTCAACACCGTCGAACTCACCCCGAGCCCGCAGTTCTGCATCCTCAACCCCGTCTTCATCCGAACCTACCGCGGCTATCTCCTCGAACTCGTCAAGGCAGGCGTCGACGCCCTCACCGTCGACGAACTCACCTTCTACCGCCACGGCTGCGGCTGCCGCCACTGCCGCGAGGCCTTCTTCCAGGACACTGGCTGGCGCCTCCCCATGAACGAACTCGACCCACGCCTCAACAACCTGAAGGATCCCCTCTGGAAGACCTATCTCGCCTGGCGCATGGTCAAACTCGGCAACTGGTGGGCCCAGTTCCGCCGCGAAGCCAAGGCCATCAACCCCTATCTCACCATCTGCGTCGACACCACCCACTACGGCTTCACCTCAGGCTACTCCACCCTCGGCCTCGGCTACGACCTCACCGAACTCGCCCGCGCCATCAACTACCTCGGCACCGAGATCATGACCCGAAACTGCCTCCAAAGCGAACGCTCGCTGCTCCCGTACCGCAAGATGAAGAACCTCCTGCGCCTCGCCTACGGCACCCCCATCTGGGGCTATGTCTACGGCAGCAACGACGACACCAACTACTTCGGATGGGCCGCCTGCAACATGACCGGGCAGAACGGCCTCCTCCTCACCCCCACCTCCCCCGCCGAATACATCGCCTTCCAGGGCTCCCCCGACAACATGGACCGCGCTTCCGCGACCTCCGTCACCACCGTCGCCCTCCTCTTCTCACGCTACAGCCGCGACTGGAACCCCTACGGCTCCATGAACCCCGAGTTCTTTGGCTTCGCCCAGGTCCTCGAACGCATGCACGTCTTCTACGACATCATCGGCGAACAGAGCCTCACCCCGCAGGCCCTCGCCAAATACCAGGCCCTCGTCCTCCCCAACGACACCTGCCTCGCCGACGCCGACATCGCCGCCGTCAAGGACTTCGCCAAAAACGGCGGCACCGTCTATCTCACCACCACTTCTGGAATGGCCGACGAAATCGGCACCCCCCGCAAGACCTGGGCCTTCGCCGACGTCTTCGGCTTCCAGCCCGCGCCGCCCGCCCGACCCGCCATCGTCCGCCTCGCCGACCGCCCCGTCGAACTGCGGGGCGCCCCCCACTCCGTCCTCCCGCGCAAGCCCCTCGCGGCCTGCGCCATCGCCCCCGCCCCGCCCGCCGAAAAGATCCTGCTCTACGCCTTCGACAAAGCGGGCAAGGCCACCCCCGCCCTCGTCAAGCAGCCCTACGGCAAGGGCGTTTTCCTCTACCAGTCCGTCGCCATCGCCAGCGCCCTCTTCGCCACCGAAGGCGCCGTCGGCCGCCCCTGGACCTATGACCACGACGCCCCCCTCGAAGCCTTCTACCGCGACCGCCTCGACACCGCCTCCGCGGCCTTCTGCGACTGCCGCATCTCCGCCCCCGACCAGGTCCACATCACCCTCTACCGCCAGGGCGACGCCCTCGTCCTCCACTTCCTCAACGCCACTGGCGCCGACATCAAGGCAGGCGAGACGCTCTCCGCCAACGCCCCCGCGAACGCCTGGCCCGCCCCCGCCGCCCCCATCACCATCGCCATCCCCTGCGGCTTCACCCCGCGCGAGGTCTACGCCGTCTCCCCCGACTTCCAGGGCAGGCAGCCCGTCAGGCACCTCGTCAAGGACGGCCGCGTAAACATCATCCTCCCACCAGCCCTCCTCAAGGCCTACACCCTCGTGTGGATTCGGTGATGAAGGCGCGCAAAAAGCAGGGATTGAAGGGATCAAAGGGATACAAGGGATGTGCTGGTGCAAAAAGCAAAAGCATGTCCCCTTGAATCCCTTCAATCCCTTGAATCCCTTGAATCCCTTGAATCCCTTCAACCCCTTCAACCCCTTCAATCCCTTCAATCCCTTCAATCCCTTCAATCCCTTCAATCCCTTGAATCCCTTGAATCCCTTCAATCCCTTCAATCCCTTCAATCCCTTCAATCCCTTCAATCCCTTCAATCCCTTGAATCCCCAACCAACCCCCAACCCCCTACTGCCATGATCAAAGTCACCATCTGGAACGAATTCCGCCACGAGCAGGAAATCCCCGCAATCGCCGCCATCTACCCGAAGGGCATCCATGGCCAACTCGCCGAGGCGCTCGCCGCCGAGGACCTCGAAATCCGCACCGCCACACTCGACCAGCCGGAACACGGGCTCACCGACGAGGTGCTCCAGTCGACCGACGTCCTCGTCTGGTGGGGCCACTGCGCCCATGCGCTGGTCCGCGACGACATCGTCGAGAAGGTCCACCAGCGCATCCTCGAGGGCATGGGCCTCATCGTCCTGCACTCCGGGCATTTCTCCAAGATCTTCAAGCGCGTCACCGGCTGCACCTGCTCGCTGAAGTGGCGCGAGGCCGGCGAGAAGTGCCGCCTCTGGAACATCGCCCCCACCCACCCCATCACCCAGGGCATCGGTGAATACTTCGAACTCCCGCACGAGGAGATGTACGGCGAGCGCTTCGACATTCCCGAGGACGGCAAGGTCATCTTCATCGGCTGGTTCGAGGGCGGCAACGTCTTCCGAAGCGGCGTCACCTTCGAGCGCGGCTACGGCAAGGTCTTCTACTTCCAGCCCGGCCACGAATCCTACCCCACCTACTACGACGCCAACGTCATCAAGGTCATCGGCAACGCCATCCGCTGGGCCCGGCCCGTCTTCTTCCGCGCACACTCCGCCCCCAACTCCCCCGCCCTCGAGGAAATCCGCTCCGTCGACACCGCCCCGCACGCCGCCGTCCTCCAGAACGCCGACGGCACCAATCGGTAAACGCCCGACTCACCCCGCCCCGCATCCACCCCGCGTGTGCCAACGGGCTTGCCCGCTGGTCGGCTCCGCCTCCCCCCCCCGCGTGTGCCAGCGGGCTTGCCCGCTGGTCGGCCCCGCTTCCCCGCCACCGACTCACCCCACCGCATCCACCCCGCGGGTGCCAGCGGGCTTGCCCGCTGGTCGGTCCCGCTTCCCCGCCGCCCCACTATGGCATACACCACCAAGCATTCCATGCTCCAGAAGATGCGCGAAGGCGACCAGAAGGCCTGGTTCGAGTTCCGCGAATTCTACCGTCCGCTGATCGCCACGCGCGGGAAGGACTACCGCCTGACCCCCGCCGAAATCGACACCCTCATCCAGGATGTCCTCGTCGCCGTCTTCAAGGAGCACGTCCTCGCCAACTACGACCAGTCCAAAGGCCATTTTCGGGACTACCTGCGCACCATCACCTCCCGCCACGCCAGGCGCATCCTCGACCAGCGCCCCTCGGCCACGCGCATCCCGCAACCGCCCGACGACACCCCCGAGCAGCAGGATCCCCTGGAGCAGGCCTGGGAAGAGGAATGGAAGCAGTTCCTCTTCCAGAAAGCCCTCGAGGAACTCAAGGCCGCCGTCGACACCACCACCTACATGGCCTTCGAGATGCACGTCCTCCAGCACCAGCCCGCCGCACAGGTCGCGGAAATCCTCAAACTCACGCCAAACCAAGTCTACCTCATCCGAACCCGCAACGTCGCCAAACTCGAGGAAATCATCGCCCGCCTGAAAAAGGACCTCGGATAGCCATTCGACACCTCCCCGCCTATGCCCCTCGCCCCCGACGAATCCTTTGCTGGCTGCCGCCTCATCGGGCGCTGCGGACACGGCGCCTACGGCACGGTATTCCTGGCCGAGGATGCGGCGGGGCGGCGGGTCGCGCTCAAGGTATTCGACTCCCCCGAGGCGGGCGAACGCGAATTGCGCGGCATCCGCAACTACATGCGGCTGCCTGAGGGAAATCCGTCCCTGATCGGAATCCACCACGCTGGCATCGAGAACGGGCGGTTCTTCTACATCATGGAACTTGCCGACAACGTCGGCACGCCCGACGGCGAATATATCCCCGACACCCTCGCACGGCGCATGCAGCGCCAGCCCCGAATGCCGCTTCCCGAGGCGCTCGCCATCTGCGGGCGGCTCCTGGACGGGCTGGAGGCGATGCACCGCGCAGGGCTCCTGCACCGCGACATCAAGCCCGAGAACATCCTCTTCGTCCAGGGCCGACCCAAACTCGGCGATCCAGGCATGGCGGGCGACTACACCCACACCATCTCCGTTGCGGGCACCCTCGGCTTCATCCCGCCTGAACTCTTCAACGCCTCCGCCAGGCCTTCCCCCTCCACCGACCTCTACGCCCTGGGCAAGGTCCTCTACTGCCTCGTCACTGGCAACGCCCCAGGGGACTTCCCGACCATGCCGCCCGACCTGCCGTCGGAGACCCTCGTCCAGATCTGCCTCCCCCTCGCCAAAATCTGCAACAACCTCCCCGAAAAACGCTGCCAGACCTGCGCCGAATGCCGCGCCATCCTCGCCCAGGCCGCCCGCCCGCGCACTGGCCTCCCGCGCCTCTGGCACCGCCTCCGCGGCGACCGCGCCTGGCGCAGGCGCTTCCTCGCCGCCACCGCCATCCCCGCAGTCCTCTGCCTCCTCCTTGCGGGCGGCCTCGGATGGCTCCACCATCTGCGCCCCCGACCGCAACGCACCCACGCCCCCACCACCACGACGGCGCCAGCCGGACAGACCGATACCCGCGCCAATCTCCGCAAACGCCTCGCGGAGCATCGCACGCACCAGGCCTTCATCGAGATGCAACTCGACTCCCTGCACGACAGTTTCCCCCTTGCGCCGCGTCTTCAGCACATCTCCGACGCCCTGGAAGCGGAGGACCTCACGCGCGCAAAAACGCTGCTTGACGCCTTGGACGCCAATCTCGGGCACCTGGCCGCAGTGCACCTCCCCGTCGACACATCCGCCACCGAGCTGCCTCCGGAATCCCTCCGCGGAAACGTCCTCCTCTACGGCTATCTCGAGTCACCGCTCGGCGCCTGTCTACCCGCCGAACAGCGGCAGGCCCTTCGGCAACGCATCCTCACCCTCTCCGCCACACCGCCCCAGGAGGGGCGGGACGCCCCACGACCATCCCCCCGCATGCGCCTCGTGGAGCACCGCGCGCACCAGGCCCATCTCGCGACGCAACTCCGCCTCCTGCACGACGGCTTCCCCCTCGCCGAGCGTCTCCAGGGCATCTCCGACGCCCTGGAGGCCAATGACCTGCCCCGTGCGCAAACGTTGCTCGACGCGCTGGACGCCGACCTCGGGCGCCTCGCCGCCGCGCACCTCCCCGCCAGTCAAGCCGCCACCCGCCTGACCCCCGCATCCCTCCGCGCAAACGCCCGCCTCTACGGCTATCTCGCCTCCCCGCTCGGCGCCTGGCACCTCCCCGACGACCAGCGGCAGGCCCTCCGCCAGCGCGCCGACGCCGAGGCCGACGCGCTTTTCGGCACTGGACACGCCCCCCGCAATGGCGCGCCGTTCCGCTTCTCACGAGGGGCGGCCTTCCGCATGCCGTTCCTGCCGCCAGGCGCCTTTGAGTCGCCTACGACGCAAAAGACCGAGACCATCGACTACCCGTTCTGGATTCTCGACAGCGAGGCGTCGAACCAACTGGTCGGCCAGTGCCTGCGTGAACTCCGCCGCCAGGGCGGCCGCCCCCAGGCGCCCGCCACCCGCCTGGCCTGGAATGACATGCTCGCCGCATGCAAGGCCCTCGACCAGACCCTCCGGCGGGAAGTCGCCTTCCCGCCAGGATACTGCATCCGAATCCCGACCGAGGCCGAATGGGAATACGCCGCCCTCGGAGGCGCCACTGGAAACGCCCCGTCTTCCATGCCCATCCCAACCGACGCCACGCTCTCCCCCATCCAAAGCGGCCCCCCCTCCAGCCTCGGCATCTATGACCTCGACCGCAATCTCGCCGAAGCCGTGACCCCCTATCCCGATTTGCGCCTGCGCCGCGATGGCGTCATCGTTCGAGGCGCGCATTTCCGTTCCAAAGGTACTGGCATCACCGAACGCCACTTTATGTTCCGCGATGAAGACGCCATCGACACCATCGGATTCCGCCCCGTCCTCGCCCCCGCCCCCGACACCTACTATAACCGCGCATGGTTCCACGGGCCGCAGTTCTTCGTCGCCGCAATCGGCAAACGGGACTACGGCGGCATTTGCAGCCGCATGTCCCGAATGACCTGGAACCAGGCCCGCGCCTTCGCCGCCTCCTTCGGCGCGCGCCTCCCCGAACCCGACTCCTATCAAGACTTCGAACGCATCTTCAGCTTCATCGACGCCGACCGAGATGCCCCCGCATTCCTGGGCTTCCACTTCCAAGACGGTGGATGGAAACGCCTCTCAGACAACGCACCAGTCGACCGACACCGGCTCATTCTTCGCCTGGACAGGAAAACTTCGCCGCGGCCGCAGGACGCCATCAGCATCCGCCTGCCCTTGACATACCAGCTCATCCCCCCAGACGCCACACTTGACAACCATATCTTCGAATGGCCAGGTGACAACGGCTTCCAGAACCGCACCACGCCCACCTGCTCCGAGACCTTTGCGCTGGACGGACGCCGCTATGGCATCCTGCGCATCCGGCTTCCAGCGATGCTTCACGCGACCTTCCTCGGCCTCGCCGGCCTCAGGCCCCCTGTCGTCAACAACCATGCCGCCCTCGACCGCCTCCTCCGGCGCCTCGCCGACTACGAGGGCACCATCGCCATCGGCTGCCATCGCCACTACGAAGACTGGCGGTGGCGCGATGAATCCGTCCTCGACTATCCCCCGCCGACCGAAATGGACTCCCCATCCCCCGACACCAGCGTCCACTATTGCATCCTCGTCGCCCAGCGCGGCCGACTCATCATCGCCGACGCCGCCGACGCCCTCCTCGTCGAACTGCCGTGACAGTCCTGTGGTGGCAGCGAGGCCCCTACTCGCCGTTTTCCTTCAGCGCGGCTGCCAGTTCATCCGTATACGCGCGCAACTGCGCCAGCAGTTCGGCCTGGCTGATCCAGCGTTCGGGCTTCGCCTTGTCCATCTTCGCGCCAGGCACCAGGATGTTCGGCGCATATCCCGCCTTGCGGAAGGCATCGGGCAGCACCGCGTCCGCCGCGTCCTGCCGCACATAGTGCAGTTCCTGCATCCACGCACCTGTCTTCTGCTGGACGCGCTGCTGCACGCGACGGTCGTGGACATCCTTGAAAAGCCGCGCCTGCTCGTCCTCGTCGATATCCTCCCGTCGGACGAAATGGCTGCCGACCCGCACGCGGTCTGGACCGATGTCGCTCAGCGGCCCAGTGACCTCCGTCTGCGTCCCACGCCCCTTCCGCCGCTTCAGCGTCACCTTCGCGCCGCGCGGATACATCGCAAAATGCGCCTCGGCCTCCTCGCGGATCTGCGCGGCCTTCGCCTTGCGCTCCGACTTCGGCACCCGACGGTCGAACTCCGCCTGCACCGCCGCCTCGCTCGCGGAGACCACCTCCTTCAGCGTCTGCTTCGGCTCCGCAATCGGCGCCTTCCACTCCACCCCCTGCAACTGACGGAAGTCCCCGACTCCAGGCACCACCAGCCCCGCCTCCACCGCCTGGCCAATCATATCGCACAGCCGCTCATCCGCGCTCCGAGTATCCGTCACCGCCGCTGACGCGGCCGCCGACACCGCCTCGCTCCCCTCCGTCTCCTTACGGTCCCGCCGCGCCTGCTCGCAGGAGACCAGCGCCACCACTGCCAACAACCAGATCCAATGCTTCATGATTCTTCCTCCCATGAAAAAACTGGAACCGAGGAACAACCTCATGGCACGGGGGCGCAGGGACGCAGCGTGACACGCAATGTCGAGCGCCGCAAGCGCCACCCATGGAAGGGGGTGCGGGGGGCTAAGCCCCCCGTCGTTTGCGTGGATGCGATGAGACACCAGTCTCCCCCTTTGTCCAGCCCCCACCACCTAAGCCGCAACTCCCCCCGCCCCGTCTGCCCGAAGCCTACCCCCGCAGCTCCGCGAGAATCGCCTGCGCGGCGGCGACGGGATCCTCGGCGGCGATGATGGGCCGACCGACCACGATGTAGTCCGCGCCCGCCTGCGCCGCCAGGCGCGGCGTCATGATCCGCTTCTGGTCGCCGACCGCCGCCCCCGCGGGGCGGATGCCAGGCACCACCGTCAGGAAATCTGGTCCGCAGCACTCGTGGATCAACTCCACCTCGCGCGGCGAACAGACCACCCCAGGCAGCCCCGCCGCCTGGGTCAGTTTCGCCAGCCGCGCGACCTGCTCCGCGGGCGTGCAGCCGATGCCGATGGCGGAGAGCTGCGCCTCGTCCATGCTCGTCAGCACCGTCACCGCAATGACCGTCTTGCCCGTCTCCCGCGCCGCGTCCGCCGCCGCCGCCAGCATCGCGGGGCCGCCAGAGGCGTGCACATTGATGATGTCCGCGCCAATCGCCGCCGCGGAGCGCACCGCCCCCGCGACCGTGTTCGGGATGTCATGGAACTTCATGTCCAGAAAGACCTTCTTCCCGCGCGACTTGAGTTCCTGCACCACCGACGGGCCGTAGTGCGTGAACAACTGCTTCCCGACCTTGAACCACTCCACGGCGTCCCCCAGCCGATCCACCAGCGCCTGGGCGGACGACCAATCCGCGAAATCCAATGCCGTGATCAATTGCGTCTGCTTCATTGCGTATTCTCCATTTGCCCAGGCTTCTCCGCCTGCATCGGCGATTCGCCTTCGTCTTCCTCCCCGTCATCCTCCGAAATGCCCTGCGGGAGCGCCTGCCCTGGTCTCGACAGCAGCACCACCAGGCTGGCCATGCACTCCCACGCCAGCAGCAGCGGCAGCACCATCAGCAGCAGCGCGCGGACCAGCCAGCCCGCGGGGGATTCGGGGGACAGCACCCCATGCAGAAACGGCGTGAACAACAACGCCGCCACTCTGAGCAATCCCTCTGGCAGCACCGTCGTCTCTGGCATTTCATGGTTGATGAACCGCTGCACCAACACCAGCCCGAAGCACACGAAGATCGCCACCACGGGCACGATCACCACATACAGCAGCGCCGTCACTGGCCATGCGCACATCCTGCGCATCCAGCGCCGATAGCGCAGCGACCACTCCCGCAACTGGCAGAAGCCCTCCATCAGCAGCCACAGCGCCGCAAAAAGATTCACCACCGCCATCACCGAAAAATAATGGTAGTGTTCCATGGAATGCCCCACTGGCATGCCGAGCCAATGCCAGAACGGCGCCGTCCCCATCGCCAGAAGCACCGCCGCCTGCAACCGCCAGCGCGACGGATGCGACCGCATCCAGATCACCCCGCGTTCCGCCTGCGACAAATCCCGACGCGATTCAGGCCACAACCACGCCGACAGCGCAAACAGCGCCGCCGTCAGCAGCGGCCACATCATCACCGAGAACTGCGGCGCAGGCGCCATCGGCAACTGCACCAGCAGCCCAGTCAGCAGCAGCGTGGCGGCGCCATGGATCGCCACGGCGGCCTGCAGCCGCATCGCCTCCCTCATCGTGGTCGCCCCCCGCTCTTCGCCCTCACAATGAATCGAGGTATTTGGCATACTGCGTCCCGCTCATCATCTGGTCCAGTTCGTCGCGGTCGTCAAACTCCATCTTGAACAGCCAGTTCGCCTGGTAGTCGAGATACAGCAGCCCAGGATTGTCCAGGACCTCCTGGTTCACCTCCAGAATCCGCCCCGTCAGCGGGCACCGCGAATGCCGTATGCGGTTTCGGACGTGGAAATGGATGCACAGGTCATCCCGCTCCACCTCGTCCCCCACCATCGGCAGGTCGATGGTCGTGATCTCCCCGAGTTCCTCCGTCAGGAAGTCGGTGACGCCAATATAGGCCTCGTCCGTGTCCGCGCTGGGCTTCACCCATATATGGCGGGCGCTGTATACCATGGTGTCAGGGTATTCTGGCATGTTCGTATTCCTCGCTATGTGGCACGCGCGGCGGCGGGCTTCTCCAGTCCGCCCGCCACGCATTACGCTCTGGTCGCACTCTTCTGGCGGCAGGGCGCGGACGGCAAGGCCGCCCGCATCCGCTTCCGTCATTGCATACTATACGCGCTCTCTACACTTTGCAACTCCGTCCACGCATTTTTCTCAAAACTTTTTTCCGCCCCGTCCCGAGGCTTGGCGCGCGTTCACTTTCCTTCCTGGATCGCGTCCACTATCGCCTGGAAGGCCTTGGCGGTCGCCGTGTCCGCGTAGCGGTGCACCAGCGGCTTCCCCTCGTCCCCGCAGGCGCACACCAGCGGATCCATCGGGATCTTCCCCAGGAACGGCACCTTGAAGCGCTTCGCGAGTTCCTCGCCCGCGCCGTGCGAGAAGATCTCCGTGACCTTCCCGCAGTGCGGGCAGACGAAGCCGCTCATGTTCTCCACGATCCCCACCACGGGGAACGACAGCTGGCGCAGGAAGTCCAGCGACTTCGCGACATCCGTCGCCGAGACCTGCTGCGGCGTCGTGACCACGATGGCGCCGTCGGCATTCGGCAGCAGCTGGCACAGGGTCAGCGGCTCGTCGCCTGTTCCAGGCGGCGCGTCGATGACCAGCGCGTCCAGGTCGCCCCACTCGACCTCGGACAGGAGTTGCTGCAGCACGCCGTATTTCATCGGGCCGCGCCAGATGACCGCGTGGTCAGGCGAGGGCAGCGTGAAGCCGATCGACATCACCTTCAGGCTGCCGACCTCCACTGGCAGCAGTTTCTCCCCGTCCGACATCAACTGCGCCCCCTCCAGATGCAGCATCTTCGGGATGCTCGGCCCGTGGAAATCCGTGTCCAGCAGCCCCACCGACTGCCCCTGCAGCACCAGCGACAGCGCCAGGTTCGTCGCGACCGTGCTCTTGCCGACGCCCCCCTTGCCCGACATCACCAGATAGATATGCTTGACCCCCAGCAGGTTGTCATGCAATTTCATGCGCTCTTCGCCGCACTTGCCGCCGCATTCGCTGCAATTGTGCCCGCTCGGGCACTTCTGTTCTTCATTCGCGCTCATCGTCTGTCTCCATTGCATTCCCCCTCCTGTTGGAAATCGCCATACTGTAGCCGCTCAATGCAGATTCGCCCCGCATCCCCCCATCATCGCCCCGCCCGCGAAGCGCCCATTGGCCCGCGGGGCATAGCCCCGCGGCACACGCCGCCCATTCATCGGGGCCCGATGGGCGCGGGGCGGGGGGTGCGGGGGGCTGCCCCCCGTCGTTTGCATGGCTGGATGATGGCACCAGCCAGCCCGAATGCGAAGCGCCCATTGGCCCGCGGGGCAAGCCCCGCGGCACACGCCGCCCATACATCGAGGGCCGATGAGTGCGGAGCGGGGGGGTGCGGGGGGCGCAAGCCCACCGTCGTTTGCATGGCTGGATGATGGCACCAGCCTCCGCACATGCCCCGCCCCGCAACGCCAGCCCGAATGTGAAGCGCCCATTGGCCCGCGGGGCAAGCCCCGCGGCACACGCCGCCCATACATCGGGGGCCGATGAGTGCGGAGCGGGGGGGTGCGGGGGGCATAAGCCCCCCGTCGTTTGCATGGCTGTATGATGGCACCAGCCTCCGCACATGCCCCACCCCGCAACGCCAACCCGCCTTTGAAGCGCCAAGCCCCGCCCGCGCATCGCCCCCGCTCACCCGCGACCATTGGCCCGCCAGGCTTATCTGGCGGCACACCCCGCCCCGCGCGTTCTGTGCCAGGCCATTCTTGGCCTGGTCCCCCGCCATCCTGGTCGCTACCGCGCGATCAGGATGGCGGCCAGTTGCAAAAGAAAGACCAGCAGCAGCCAGGCATTGAAGGATTCTTTGGCGGATTTGTGGTGGAACAGCACCTCGCCAACCGCGATCCCAAGCGAACCGCCGAACAACGCCAGCGTCAGCAGCAGCCGTTCCGGGACGCGGCGGCGGCCGCGCAGCGCGGCCAATTTGTCATGGGCGAAGAAGACCATCGCCACCGTCGACATTACGCCCACCCACACCAGCAGCCAGGTCGGCCATGCCAGCAGCAGCCACACCACCAGCGCCGCCAGAACCAGGACAATCGCAGTCAGCATACGTGCCGTCCCATCAGCTTTCCAGCCGCAGCGCAAAGGTCATCAGCGACACATTATAGCAGAAAGCCACCACCACGGCGGCGGCCAGCAGCGCCGCCATCCATCCGCCAGCCAGAATCCCGCCCAGCAGGAAAAAGGCCAGGATCGCGTCTGCCAGCGTATAGATGCCGAGGCAGAATGCGTTCACGCGGTTGGACTTCCGCGCGACCATCTGGCGCAGGAAGGCGATTGTCACCACCGGCAGCATCAGCATCACCAGCAGGAAGCCCAGCACCCGCAGATGCCACGGCATCCCCCCGCCTTTTCCAGGCGGCGGCGCAGCAGCCGCAGAAGCCGCAGGCGCCTCCGCTGCCTGCGGCGTCGTGTCCTCCTTGAGCGCGATGACCGCGATGGCCTTGCCGGTGGCCACCTCCAGCAGTTGCACTTCGCCGACCAGCACCGCCCCCTTCGGCATCGCCTCGAAGCGGTCAAGCCGCCCGATGATCACGCCATCCAACTTCTGCTCCCGCCCATACGCGAGCGACTTGGATGCGTCGAACTCTCCGCGCACCTTCTGCCCCAGATACCGACGGAGCCGCTCCGACAGCGGCGGCGCCTCCACGTCCAGAATGCCCGACGCGTCCAGACGCGCCCGCAATTCCTCCGTGAAGAAACCACTGGAATCATTTGCCAAGGGCATCACCGCGACCAGCCGCAGTTTCCCGCGGGCCTCGCGCAGGGCCTCCGCCGTCTTCGCCACCGCCGCCAGCCCGACCTGCTGGCGCTCCGAATGCAGCTCAGGCGACTTCGGCGCCAGCGCCCGCCAGCCCAGCAGCAGGCAGACGCCGCAGAAAATCACAAAGCCGAGAATCCGCATCAGCGTCTGAAGCACCAGCCCGCGAAACAGCCACCCGATCATCCGTTTCCTCCCTGCCCCACAGCCATCGACTTCTCCCACTCGCGGATCTTCTCCATCGTCTCGTGGTTGCGGGAGGGCTTCGCCTCCCCCGCACACTCCTCGAACAACGCGCGCGTATAGCGCTCCAGTTTGGCGTCAAACGCCTTCTGCTTGATCCGCTGCGCAATCCCCTTCAAATCCGCGCCGCTGAAGCCCTCCGTGCGCCGCGCCAGCACCTGGATTGCGTCGGCGTCCACGGGATACGCGACATCCTTGAAGCAGTTCTCGAGAATCTTGATGCGCGCCTCCAGATCGGGAAGCCCGACGTAGGCCAGCACATCGAATCGGCCTGTGCGCAGGAACGCCTCGTCGATCATCCACGGCGTATTGGTCGCCCCCAGCAGCAGAATCGGGTTCTGCCCTTCCTTGACGCCGTCGAGTTCCTGCAGAATCACCGTGATCACCTTCTGCGTCGTCTCGTGAATCGACTCCGTCCGCTTCCGGAAAATCGTCTCCAGCTCGTCGATGAAGACCACCGAGAGCGGATTCTTCCGCACATCCTCGAAGATCGCCCGGATGTTGTTCTCGGATTCGCCGACATACTTGCCGAAGACATCCGCCGACGTGATCGAATAGAACGGCAGGTCCAATTCGCCCGCCACCGCCTTCGCGAGGAAGGTCTTGCCCGTCCCAGGAGGCCCGTAGAGCAGAATCCCGCCCCCCACCGCCAGGCCATGCTTCTTCGCCTCCTCCGAACGCTTCAGCGGCTCGATCATCCGCAACCGCAACTGCTCCTTCACATCCTGCATCCCCGCCACGTCATCCAGGCGCACCTTGGGACGCTCCGCCACCCGGCATTTCCCCGGCGCCACCGTCGCCGTCTCGTCCGAACCGCGCGCGGAGGCGTCCGCGCCCACGGCCTGCCGAGGGGCCTTCGCCTTCTGCTTCAGTTGCCCGACGATCTCCACCAGGTCGTTTGCATTGCGCAGATAGGCGTCCCGCAACTTCCCGTCGCACTGCTCCGCCAGCGCGAAAGTGAACTCCGCCGCCTGCGCCGTGTGGTACATCGCCGTGGCGTAGTCCCTCTCCCTCAGCGCCTTCTCCGCCAGAGCCTCGTGTTCCTTCTTCTTGTTGTAGCTGAAATCGCCCATCGCCGACACCCCTTTTCACAATCATGGCGTGATTCAAGGGGCGGCGGCGCGGCCCGCCGCCCCCGATCCAGCCCAGGACGCTATTTCTGCTCCTCCAGGAGTTTCTTCAGCCGATCGCGGCCCGCATTGATGTCCTCCGGAGCCGCCCGGTTGGCCGGTGCCTCGACCGCCATCTTGCCCTCCCCGACGACCCCCGCCGCGGCCTCCTGCTCCAAAGTCGCCATCAACTGGTCGTCCACCAGGCTGCCAGCCTCGGTCTCGGCGTCCCGCATCGTCTGCGCCTGGTCCTTTTCGTAGGCCTTGTTCATCGCCTTGTTCATGTCCTTGATGTCGTCCGTGACCTCGTCCACCGCGGCGACGCTCTCCTCGAACTCCTCGGGGGAGAGGTTCATGATATTCACCAGCCCCTCCAGCGCCTTGCCGACCGTCTGCAGATCCGCCGCGCCCTGGATCTTGTAGAGCTGGTTCTTCGCGTAGGCGTTCTGCTTTTCGAAGCGGCTGATGTCCACCCCCTGCGCCTTCCACTGCATCACCAGTTTTTCGGCGCCGGCGCGGTTCCCCTTCTGCAACTGCAGCCTGGCTTCCTCCCAGGTCTTCAGACGCTCCTTCTCCAGATCCTTGATGCGGTCCGCATTGCGGTCAATCACCCGCTCGACCTCGCGCTCCTTCGCACGCTGCTCGCGCTTGCGCTCCCGCTCCAGTTCCTTCGTCGACTTGAACAAATCCAGCAAACCCATATTCCATTCCTCCTTGATTCCAAAGCACGTCAATCGAAAACAAAAACAACCGGGCTCACGCCTCCGCCTTTGGCTTCTCCGCCTCGGGCGCCTTGCCATCCGGATACAGGCTGTCCAGCATCTTCTGCTGCTCCGCATCCAGCGTCGCCTGCGGCGCCGCCTCGACCGACGACGCCGTCTGCGGCGCAGCGGGTTCCGCCTCCAGGGAAACCCTCCCCAACTTGCCCATCGCGCGCGCCGCCTCCGCCTCCCGCGCCTTCAACTCGATCTTCTCATCGGTGATCTCCTCGATCTCCTGGACATCCGCGGGATTCTGGAGATTGTGGAGCAGCACCTCCTGGTTGTGGAGCAGCAACTTCTCGCGCTCCAGCGTCTGGAACAACTGAGTCCGTTTCTCGCGGGCATTCTGCAAATCGTTCAATTTCAACTTCAATTTGCTGAAATAGATCTCCTTGCTGTTGCCCGTCGCCGCCTGGCACTGCTCATTCAGCTTCCGCGTCTCCGCCTCCAGCGCCAGCATCCGCTCCAGAAACAAATCGACCTCGTCATTGAGCCGACGGATGTTCGACGCGCGCAGCTCGATCGCATCCTGCTGTTTCCGCTCCTCGGACTTCTTCAGATGTAGCCAAATCGCGATTTTCGACAAAATGTCATTGATGGCCATACTGCCTCCTCACATGAATGCTTTTTTGTCACCATTCCGAATCATCACGCCTCACGTCCGCATGAATCTGCGCAGCACCTGGGACACGCAGAACGGGCACAGCAGCGCCACGACGACCGCCGTCAGACCGCCCGGGCGGCCCAGGCGCATGCACAGCGCGCCGACAATCAACACCAGCAGCATCGAGCCGGCCTTCGCGTACATGCCAAACAACAAGGCATCCCGCGCCTGCAGCAGCCAGCGCCGCCACACCCCGCCAGGCGTCTTGAGCAACTCACCGTTCACCAGGCGGAACGCATGGGACTTCACCATCTGCCCCATCTCCCACTCGACCAGCGCCAGCGGCAGCCCGAGGTTTTCCGCCAGCCGCGACGCCGAGGCCAGGCAATCCAGCCCCTGAAGCCGCCGGCTTTCGTCCGCCAGCAGCCGCTGGCGTTCCAGCGTCCCCAACGGCGACAGATGGGCGAGGAATCCATGCCACACCACATCCGAGGGGATCTCCGGCCACGCCAGGCGCCAGTGGTCGCCGTCCGCGGGCCTGCACGCCAGCAGACGCAGACCGTTCCCCGTCATCATCGGCGTCGCATCCGGCGCAAATTCGCCATCCGTCCCCACCAGCAGAATCGACGCGCAGGACGGCCGAAAACGCGCGGAGCCCTCCTCGTACTCCCGAAGCACCTGCGCGGCACACGCCAGGTGGCCGCCGCCGACCATCCCGCCCGCCTCCTTCGCCGCCACGAAGACCGCCGCGACGCGAAACCGAATTCCCCCACGCTTCAATTCATAGGTGCGGAAGCCATTGCGGCGGCATGCATCCCCCTCATCCGCCACCAGCCTCCGCCGACGCAGCGCACGCGCCCATTCACGGGTCAAATCCTCCTCCCTCTCGGCCGTCCGAACCTGCAACTGCCACGGGACCATCCGCGCCAGCCACGGCAGCCGAAACGAGGGGAAGCAGTAGTCCCGGCGCAAATCCTTCAGATTCGCCTCCAGCGCGCCAAAGAACGCCTCCCGACGGCCAACGGCACAATCCGACCGCCCACCGTCTTCTCCTGAACAAACTGCCGCATCTGCAGTCATGCGTTTCTCCTCAATCTCGTTTCTTTGCAGACAAGTCAATACTATAGTCCCCTTTCCGTTTTTCGCGTTCCGTGCCGGGCCAATTGGCCCGCAAGCCCTCCCGTTGCCGAGCGTTCCGTGCCGGGCCATTTGGCCCGGAAGTCGTCTGTTCTGCGCCAGCGGCACAAGCCGCCGAATGGGAGATACACCACATCGCCGATCCTGGCGCAGGGCGGGGATTGGCCGGCCGTGCAGGAGCGCGGCCCTCCCGTTGCCGCGCGTTCCGTGCCGGGCCATTTTTGGCCCGGAAGCCGTCTGTTCTGCGCCGGCGGCACAAGCCGCCGAATGGGAGATACACCACATCGCCGATCCTGGCGCAGGGCGAGGATTGGCCGGCCGCGCAGGAGCGCGGCCCTCCCGTTGCCGCGCGTTCCGTGCCAGGCCATTTTTGGCCTGGAAGCCGTGCAGGCGCGCGGCCGTGCCTACCGCAAAGAATCCGGCACGAGCACCGTCACGAAGCGGCTGTGGGCAAATGGGACATACGGCACGCCGCGCACCATGCACCGCGACGAGGCGATCGTATGGAACAGCCTTCCGTCGTTCGGATCGGGGACGATGCGCCCGACTGGCAGTCCCGCCGGCATCCCCCCGCCCTTGTCAGAGGTGAGGATTGTCTGCCCCTCCTTCACTGCCAGATCGCGCGGCAGATAATCCACCTTGAAGCCGCCGTCGCCGCCCGTCAGCACCCCGACCGCGTCGCTCCCTTCCAGTTTCGCGCCGAAACGGCACTCCGGGGCAACGACGGTAACCACCTCCGCAGAGTGCCGTTCGCAGCGGAAGACCCGCCCCAGCACCTCGCCGCCCACCAGCACGACCGCACCTTCCTTCACGCCGTCGGCACTGCCCCGATTGATGCGCAACTTCTCCTCCCAGCGCTCGGGATCCCGCGCCACGATCTCCGCGACGATGCCACGCCAGCCGCTGTGAGGCTCAAGAGCGGCCTCCCGCCGCAGCCGCGCATTCTCCTCGCGCAGTTCCGCGACCTCCGCCAACTGCGCCTGAAGCGCCACCACCTCGCCCTTCAGTTTCCCGAGTTCATCCTCCTCCGACGGCGCGCCCGGCATCAGCCATCTCACCAATCCCCCCACGCGATGCCCCAATGCCGCAAAGGGAGCCGCTATCGTCCCGCCCAGGCGCCGTCCAAAGGGCGTCAGCGCCAGCAGCACCGCCACGAGCGCCACCAGCGCGACCACCCCCCGTCGGACTTTGATGAACCGCGACTCAACCATGGTCGTCCGCCATCCCCGCGCCCTCCTGGCGCCGCCGTCGGAAGAAATCCTGCAAAAGCCGACGGCACTCCTCCTCCAGAATTCCCCCCCGCACCGCAGGACGATGCAGCATCCCCGCAAATCCCGTAATATCCATCGCGCCGCCCGCGCCGCCCGCCCGGGCGTCAGGCACCCCGAAGACCACCGCGCCAAGCCGCGCGTTCACCGCCGCACCCGCGCACATCGCGCACGGCTCCTTGGTGACATACAGCGTG